>Ga0314774_1000110_pt1 | contig 73302 bp, 59 predicted proteins | sample MetaGCBIA2018_FD_204515 | JGI IMG/M metagenome (GOLD analysis project Ga0314774, IMG submission 204515) | Cryopeg brine microbial communities from Beaufort Sea near Barrow, Alaska, United States - CBIA 2018 | ecosystem: Environmental > Aquatic > Marine > Coastal | place: USA: Alaska | collected... | reverse complement strand
GTTCAAAACTATTTGGACGAATTCTGTTATAAATTCAACCGAAGATATTTTGGAGATAAATTATCTGATAGATTGCTTATTGCTGCTTTAGAAACAACTTGGTATTAGTAACGGATATGCATATAAATTTTAAATGATAAGAGGAAAATGTCTGTTTGTAAAATAAATGTCCATAGCGCGCATTAAACTGATCATAGCCGTCATAATTTACGGCAATCACTCCGTTTTCTACTCGGAAGGTATTGGCATAATTATCACCCAGTTCATGATGGTGAAGTTTTGGTGTCCAACCGTCAAGATTCTTTCCATTAAAAAGTGTTTGCCATTCTTCATCCTGTCCTTGTTTTTTAGAGCTGTCACAGGCAATGAAGGTGAAAACCGCTATGAAAAGCGAGATAGGCACAACAAAATGCCTTGGAAGTATAGAGATTTTTAAAAACATGAAACACTGATTTTTGAGATTACAAAGAATAGCAACATGTGCTAAAGTACTCATTTTCAAGAACAATTTTGCCATGCTAAAAATCAGACCCAAAAGCCAATCTTTGATTCACTTTTGACCTTTCAAGTCAGGAGTTTTAAACTTTGGGTGTAAATTGATCCAGATCATAGATGCCGATCTGTTTTTCGATTTCTGCTACTTTATCTATCATGGTGTCAAAACCGTCCTCACCAAACTTTTCATGCTCAGTCTTTTCAAAATCTTCACCAAGGGAATCATATTCATGCGGAGAGACCACACTTTTAAAAGCGGGAAACAAAATGGTGTCTTCCCTTGATTCGTGGGGACGATACATGGTATTAAAAGCCTGTAAATAGGAGAGCAGTTGCTTAATGTCGTCGCCTTTGAGCGTTCGTCCGTTTTTAGTTATTTTGAGAATTCTATCGGTAACCGTTCTTCCGGCGTCGTGCTGTTTACGTAGGGTAGCGGTGAGATCTGTAAGTTTGTTTGCTTTTTCCAGTCTAGGGAAAATCTCTGTTTCTTCCAGTTTTTCATGGTAATCTTCCACAAAATTGCGTACGATGGTCGCTGTCATGTTAATAAAATCTGGATTGAACTCTTCCGTGGTTTTCATTCTGGATATCCCAGTATCATAGACAAGCAACATACGGTTTAAAAGTCCGTGCTCGCGCATCAGATCTTCATTTGGAGATACCTGTTCTTCCACTTTCTTTTTCGGCTCACTTTCTTTGTTATCCTTTGCATTACCGGCTTGGTTTTCACAGGAAACCGCCATGCTGGAAAAGCTAACGAGCGTCCCGCCGGCTACCAGCAAACTACCTTTTTTTATGAATCCCCGGCGAGAATTGTGATTAGGGCTTATTTCTGGCGCAGTGTTTTTCGTTTTCATAAGAGATATATTGAATTGGAACTGATCTTTTTTTTTAAAATCCCCATTACATTATAAATTTCGTGAAGATTTCTCTAAAATAATAACAGTATGAATGGCTTATCATTTCTTTATGCTTAATTGCCTTCCATTTTTTGAATTTTAGCTTTTAGCGAAAAGAAAGTAGTTTTCATCGTTTATCTTCTCACAATTTGTTGATAACTTACGGCGTTTAAATACGGTATTTGTTCCGTTAAGAGCCGGTGATGGCTTATATTTGTTAGCTATCCTAAAAAGTAATCCCCTAACGTTGTTAAACGAATACACCTTTTTTGATTTAGGGGAAAATTGAACGGGCGGACGCTAAGTCCGGCCTTAAAATTTAATATGATATTATGAGCGAAGAAGCGAATAAGGAACAATATTCGGCAGACAGTATTCAGGCCCTGGAAGGTATGGAGCATGTGCGCATGCGCCCTTCCATGTATATTGGTGATGTGGGCACACGCGGGCTACACCACTTAGTTTATGAAGTTGTTGACAACTCTATTGACGAGGCCATGGGCGGTTATTGCGATTCCATAAAAGTAATAATTAATGAAGATAACAGTGTAAGTGTTGAAGATAACGGCCGGGGGATTCCGGTAGATCTTCACAAGAAAGAGGGTGTTTCCGCCCTTCAGGTGGTAATGACCAAGATAGGTGCCGGCGGTAAATTTGATAAGGATTCTTACAAAGTTTCCGGTGGTTTACACGGTGTTGGGGTAAGTGTGGTAAATGCGCTTTCTAATCATTTGCGTGCTACAGTGTACCGAAACGGTACGATCTGGGAGCAGGAATATGAAAAAGGTAAAGCCGTATATCCGGTAAAATCAATTGGCGAGACCGAAAAGCAGGGTACGCTGGTCACTTTTTCACCAGATCCCAGTATTTTTCAGCAGACTATCGAGTACAATTATGATACGCTGGCCAGCCGTATGCGTGAACTGTCTTACCTTAACAAAGGAATCACGATCACACTGACCGATAAGCGTCACCCAGATGATAACGGTGAGATTGTTACCGAAACATTTCATTCTGAAGAAGGACTTAAAGAATTTATACGTTTTCTAGATAGCAACCGCCAGCCTATAATCAGTGAGGTTATTTTTATGGAAGGTGAGAAAAATGATATTCCTGTTGAGGTCGCCATGATCTATAATGACAGTTATGCTGAAAATCTGCACTCGTACGTAAATAATATAAATACCCATGAGGGCGGTACACATTTGGCAGGTTTCCGTCGTGGGCTTACCGGTTCACTAAAAAAATATGCCGACGCTTCGGGCATGCTAGATAAGCTGAAATTTGATATTACGGGAGATGATTTCCGTGAGGGACTGACCGCGATTATTTCGGTAAAAGTGGCAGAGCCTCAATTTGAAGGTCAGACTAAAACTAAACTGGGTAACCGTGAGGTGACCGCAGCGGTTTCTCAGTCGGTTTCAGAAATGCTAGAGATCTATCTGGAAGAGCATCCCGATGATGCCAAAACGATAGTGCAAAAAGTAATTCTTGCAGCACAGGCACGCCATGCGGCGAAAAAGGCTCGCGAGATGGTGCAGCGTAAAACTGTAATGAGCATTGGTGGTCTGCCAGGGAAATTATCAGACTGTTCTGAAACAGATCCTACGCTTTGTGAGGTATTTCTTGTTGAGGGTGACTCGGCAGGCGGAACGGCAAAACAGGGCCGTGACCGTGAATTTCAAGCAATTCTTCCACTACGTGGAAAAATATTGAACGTGGAGAAAGCCATGCGCCACCGCGTTTTTGAAAACGAGGAGATCAAGAATATATTTACCGCGCTAGGTGTGACCATAGGAACAGAAGAAGATAGCAAGGCGCTTAACTTATCAAAACTGCGCTATCATAAAGTCGTGATCATGTGTGATGCCGATGTAGATGGTAGCCATATTGCAACCTTGATTCTTACCTTCTTTTTCCGTTATATGCGCGAATTGCTGGAAAATGGGCATATTTATATTGCTACGCCACCGCTTTACCTTATTAAAAAAGGGAAAAAAATGCGTTACGCGTGGAGTGATAAGGATCGCGATGAGTACAACGCAGAAATGGGTGGTAGCGCAGGTGTACAGCGCTACAAAGGTCTGGGTGAGATGAATGCAGATCAGTTGTGGGATACTACAATGAATCCAGAATTCAGGACCCTGCGCCAAGTTACCATAGATAGCGGTACTGAAGCAGATCGTATTTTCTCCATGCTTATGGGGGATGAAGTTCCGCCAAGACGTGAGTTTATAGAAAAGAATGCCATTTATGCCAATATTGATGTGTAAATAAAATTTACCAGATAACCAAAAAAGCCCATTTTCAATTGACAATGGGCTTTTTTTACTTCAAATATCTTCGAATAAAATCAAATTCTAATTACTCCCTAATATTTTTTTAAATTCATTATAGTATCATCATACTCATTTAAACCCTCTCTCATTTGGTTTATATTCACTTTGATTCTGTCCAATAAATCTCCTTCACTATTTTTTAAAAGAATGATTAATTGCTGGGGGTTTTGAGATAGATTATTCGATTTTCCAAAAAATTCAATTTGATTATTGTGGTTTATATGTACTTCATTAATGGTTATATCAGAAAATTTAGTTTTATCAAAATATCGCTCTGAAAATTCTAATGTGATTCTATTTTTTTCTAGATCTGTGATATCTCTGTATCTATTGTGCACAAGTGATTGATCTTCAACAGTGTCAAGGCTAATAACAATGTCGAGACCAACTCTGAACATTTCAGAAAGTTTGACGGATGTCCACTATTTATATAAATAATCCAGTCAATCATTCCTTCTACCAGTTCTTTATCATTGCTGAATAAAAAGGATAATTGTGCGGGTGGTTCATTGAAAGAGGTATAGGTAAGTCCATCTACGCTATTTGAAGACAACTTTATAGTCTCTAGATTTCCAACTGTTACTGTTGCGCGTTCTTCTTTTCTAAGCTTGAAAATGATCTGTTGATTGTTTTTACCCTCGCTTCTAATTTTATCTGCAGCAATTGGCCCTCCGCTTCTTTCCATAATTTTCATCCATTGCTTGGTTGTTAATCCGTCCGCACCTAAACTTTGATCGAACACTTTTGATTTACTGAGCTTCTGTTCTGTAAAATGATCTTTTAGTTTAAAAGGTATACCTATACTTTTTCTGAAAGATATAATTTGATCACAATACGCGTCAGAGATAGCAATGGATTTCATAAAAAGATCCCAATCTAGAAATAGCGCCGCTTCTTTATTTTCGATTAATATTGAACTTGCTTTTTTTAAATTTAATAAAGTATGTTTTCTAAAGTCCTCAAACGACATTTCTTCAAGTTTTACTTCTGGCTTCATTTTATTTTCTGAAGTTATATCGATAACATTTTTAGACATTTGATAAACACCTTCTAATAATAGCCTGGGTACGTTATTTGAATTAAACGTATACCTTAGATCATCATTGAGTAAACTGTCGGTAGACCAGTAGTATTTGTATCCCAATTCATCTACCATTTTAGCCATTACAGTTCCGGGAGTACTTTTTTTTGGGTAAATAACATTTTTACTGTAAGGAAGTTGCGCTAGATCGTTTTGGCTATATAAAAAGGAAGATATGATACATAAAAAAAATAGATGTAATTTTTTAAGCTTCATATTTTAAGTATATACAATATGTTAAATAACTGTTGAATGTATTAAAATTAAACATATAATCGTAATTAAAAAAACGGCTCTTGACATCCACGGCTAACAAATTATAACCCTGAAAGCTATTGGAACAGGATAATTTTAGATTATACAGTGCCAGAATATACTAATTTGACTGCAGGTATTGCTTTTAGTTTTCGTTAGGCCAATAGTTAATGTTATTGCTTACGTTTTTATTTAACTTTAAAATTAACTTCACATTAAACTGTTAAAGAAGCTGTATTTTTGTTTAAATAAGGGGCTATAAATGCTCCATATTTCACACAATTTCAATTTAATAATTATAGAAATATTACAAATATGAAAGTTACCGTAGTAGGAGCAGGAGCAGTAGGCGCAAGTTGTGCCGAATATATAGCCATGAAAAATTTTGCCGCAGAAGTTGTTCTTCTTGATATCAAAGAAGGCGTGGCCGAAGGTAAGGCCATGGACCTTATGCAGACCGCATCACTGAATGCCTTTGATACGCGAATCACGGGCACTACCGGTGATTATAGCAAAACAGCAGATAGCCATGTTGCCGTTATTACCAGCGGCATCCCACGTAAGCCGGGAATGACTAGAGAAGAACTCATAGGGATCAATGCCGGTATTGTAAAAGATGTGGCTTCAAATCTGATTAAGCATTCTCCTGAAGTAATCATTATTGTGGTGAGTAACCCAATGGATACGATGGCATATTTAGTGCACAAAACTACAGATCTCTCCAAAAACCGAATTATAGGTATGGGTGGAGCGCTTGACAGTGCACGTTTTAAATTCCGCCTTGCGGAAGCTTTAGAATGTCCAATTTCTGATGTGGACGGAATGGTATTGGGAGGCCACAGCGATACGGGAATGATTCCTCTTACGCGTTTAGCCACGCGTAACAGTGTTCCTGTTACAAAATTCCTTAAAGAAGATCGACTGAACCAAGTGATGGAAGATACCAAAGTGGGCGGGGCGACCTTGACCAAATTATTGGGTACTTCTGCTTGGTATGCTCCAGGAGCAGCCGTTTCTAGCCTGGTACAAGCGATTGTTTGCGATCAGAAAAAAATGTTCCCTTGCTCTGTATTATTGGGAGGCGAATATGGACTGAATGATATTTCGATAGGTGTTCCCGTAATTTTGGGCAAAAACGGTATTGAAGAGATCGTGGAGATCGAACTTACAGACGCCGAAAAGAATAAAATGCAAGAAAGCGCAGAGGCCGTTAAGAAAACCAATGATCTGCTTGAGCTTTAATAAGTAGTAAGTGTAGAGTAGTAAGTATTGAGTGAAAAGTCGTTATTCTGAATTTATTTCAGAATCTCATTTATAGATAGTGCATACTAGGATGCGAACCTAAAACAAGTTCAGGTTGACGCGAATTTAAAATAAAAATGCCGCCTTTTTAGGGCGGCATTTTTTATGCTTGCTATTTTTATGTTTTAATTTATCCGCATTTTGAAGAGCCGCAATCTTTACAAGTAAGGCAGCCTTCTTGATAGATCAATTCCGTAGAATTACAATTTTCACATTTCTGTTTGTGGGCCACGGTGCCATCTGCAACGTAGCGTTTTAATGCACGCGCAACACCGTTTTTCCAGGTATTTATAGAGGCGCTGTCCAGTTGAAGGCTGTTTGTCAATTCTACTGCTTTTTCGATTGGCATTCCGTAGCGCAAAGTGGTCGAGATGAGTTTGGCATAGTTCCAATATTCAGGATCAAATTTATGTGATAACCCTTCAATAGTGGTTTTGTAACCCCGGCTATTTTTGTATTGAAAATCATAGCGCGAAGTTCCATCCTCGTTACGATTCTTCATAATTATACCATCTTCAACTGATCGGGGCAATAAAATACCATCTTCATCATCGGCCATACCGGTGAATATCTCATAGGGTTTCCCGCCAATCAGACCGATAAATGCGATCCATTTTTCCTTGTTGTTCTGAAAGCGCACAATATCAGCTTCAAGCGTTTGTGGACGTTTAGTGGGAAAAGGAGTAAGACCATCATCAGTATCCTCTTTCTTTTCTTCATTTGAAATCAAAACACCAGACCTAGAGCCATCGCGATAAACGGTCACGCCTTTACAGCCCGCCTGCCAGGCTTCCATATAAAGATTGCCTACAAGTTCTTCGTCTACATCATTTGGTAAATTAATGGTTACGCTGATGCTGTGGTCTACCCATTTTTGCACCGCGCCCTGCATACGCACTTTATTAAGCCAGTCCACATCATTGGAAGTCGCTCCAAAATAGGGAGATTTTTCTATTAGTTTATTGAGCTCTTCCTGGCTGTAATTTTTATCGATGCTGTGACCATTCACATTCATCCATTCTTTAAAACGGTGGTGAAAAACGACGTATTCTTCCCAAGAATCGCCCACTTCGTCCACAAAATCCACTCTGGCTCCCTTATCATTTGGATTTACCTTGCGGCGACGTTTGTACACGGGGAGAAATACGGGCTCTATACCAGAAGTGGTCTGCGTCATCAAGCTCGTAGTTCCGGTAGGGGCAATGGTTAGCAATGCAATATTGCGACGGCCGTATTGCAGCATGTCGTAATACAGTTTCTCATCCGCTTTTTTGAGACGAAGGATAAACGGATTTTCTTTTTCCCTTTCGGAATCAAAAATAGGGAAGGCGCCACGTTCTTTTGCCGCATAAACGGAAGCACGATACGCTTCAATGGCGATTGTTTTATGGATTTCCACCGAAAAATCTGTTCCTTCTTCACTAGCGTATTTAATGCCCAGCGCAGCGAGCATATCACCTTCTGCGGTAATACCGATGCCTGTTCTTCGGCCTTCTTCGGCTTTTTGTTTAATATTTAACCACAGGTTGCGCTCTACATTTTTGACTTCTTCACCTTCTGGATCAGCATTGATTTTCGCCAAGATGGCATCTACTTTTTCAAGTTCTAGATCGATAATATCGTCCATGATGCGCTGTGCGCTGCTGATATGTTTTTTGAAAAGATCAAAGTTAAAGGCGGCTTTATCAGTAAATGGATCTTCTACATAGGAAAACAAATTAATGGCCAGTAAACGACAAGAATCATAGGGGCAGAGGGGGATTTCGCCGCAAGGGTTTGTAGAAACCGTTTTGTAGCCCAGGTCTGCATAACAATCGGGAACCGATTCATTAATTATAGTGTCCCAGAATAATATGCCCGGTTCTGCCGATTTCCAAGCATTATGGACAATTTTCTTCCAGAGTTTTTCAGCGTTGATTTCCTTTTGATTTAACGGATCTTTACTGAAAACCGGGTATTTTTGAGTGTATTTGTCCTGATTTTTGACCGCTTTCATAAAACCGTCGTCAATACGAACGGAAACATTGGCGCCGGTCACTTTGCCCTGTTCCATTTTAGCATCAATGAAATCTTCGGCATCGGGATGATTTATAGAAACGGAAAGCATCAAAGCACCGCGGCGACCGTCCTGAGCAACTTCACGGGTAGAATTAGAATACCGTTCCATAAATGGAACAAGTCCCGTTGAGGTTAAAGCCGAATTTTTTACGGGAGAACCTTTTGGCCGTATGTGCGACAAATCGTGACCCACACCGCCGCGACGTTTCATAAGCTGCACCTGTTCCTGATCGATCTTCATGATGCCGCCGTAGGAATCAGAATTTCCGTTATTACCTATCACAAAACAATTAGAAAGCGATCCTACCTGATACGGATTTCCAATACCGGCCATTGGACTTCCCTGAGGTACGATATATTTAAAATCACGGATAAGATCAAAAACCTCATCCTCATTCATTGCATTTGGGTAACGCGCTTCAACGCGCGCAATTTCCTTGGCTATCCGGCGGTGCATGTCGTCGGGATTTTTTTCGTAGATGTTCCCTTCAGAATCTTTAAGTGCGTATTTATTGACCCACACGCGGGCGGCGAGATCATCACCTTTAAAATAGACTACGGCAGCCTTAAAGGCTTCGTCCTGAGTGAATGCTTTTGGTTTTGTTTGAGAGGTTTCAACGCGCATAGGAATTTTTTTAGCAGTTCTTGTGAATAGATTTGGAACCCGTAAAAGTAGTCTTTTTAAGTGAGTATATTGAAATAAATTTTTTGAAAGTTCCCTATTAATTTAACTTAAATAACTGACTAACAGGTATGTAATTATTTATTAACAAATGAAAGTTGACAAATAATTTAATTTTGTAATAAAAAATGAAAAGTTGGTATGACGCAGATTTTAAAGGTTTTAATTGATGATTGATGCTTTTCCTTTTTTTGATAGAGAAGTTTTTCAACAGAATTAAAGATCAGTGCGACCTCTAAAATCAGCTTTGCTGTTCAGTGGTTTAGCTTTAATGCCGACATGATCAAATTATAAAATTTACGAATCAATTTTTTTCGAATCGGGACAGCACGAGTATTAAAAAGCTGTTTATCAAAGTTTTATTTGCGCTGAATTCTAGATTGATCACCTTTTGAAAGTTAAGGAAATCTAAATGATAATTATTGTCAGTATTGCATTGAAACCCTATATTTGCACGTTTTATAAATTGACGGGGAGGAATGTTTTCGGCCTCAATTAATTAATAGTAGATTATAATGCAGAATAAAGGACTCATACGGGTATTTGCGATTTTATTTGGTTTGGTTAGTTTATACCAGCTTTCTTTTACATATTTCACTAATTCGGTGGAAGATAAGGCAGAAGTGTTTGCTGAAAATAAAGTGCCCACAACAATCCCAGATTATGTGGAGAAAAGGGGCGAAGCCAAAAGTATATACCTTGATTCTATAGGTAACGAGCCTATCGCGGTGGGTATTACTTATAATGACGCTAAAGACAAAGAACTCAACAAAGGTCTTGACCTCAAAGGTGGTATGAATGCCATTTTAGAGATCTCTGTAGCAGACATACTTCGTGGTCTAAGTAATAATAGTCAGGATCCCGCCTTCAATCAAGCGCTAAGTGAAGCCGCGGAAACGCAGAAAAATAGTCAGCAGAGTTTTATTGACGATTTTTATGATGCTTATCAGAATATTCCCGGTGATAATAGACTTGCCTCTCCAGATGTTTTTGCAAATACTACGCTAGGGGACAAGGTAAACTTCAACATGACCAATGATGAGGTGATGGGCGTGATAGATGCTGAAGTTGGTGAATCTATCAATTCTGCTTTTGAAGTATTGCGTAACCGTATCGATAAATTTGGTGTTAGCCAGCCTAATATACAGCGCATGGATAACCGCGCACGTATACTTATAGAACTTCCCGGTGCAACAGATATAGCGCGCGTAAAATTTCAGCTTGAAAGTACTGCCCAACTAGAATTTTACAAAACCTATTTTGCTGGTGACGTTGTAGAGTATCTCTTTAACGCCAATACAACACTGAAAGATCTTGTGGCTCCCGCCCAAAGCAAAAATGTTAAAGCAGATACCGCAGCTACTAAAGATGACGCTATTAACGATCTTCTTGCAAGTGAAGAAGATACTACTGCCGCCAGCAAAGGAGCAAATCCACTATTTGAAATATTTCAATTTAACCCTTCCATTCAGCAGTTTCCACAGAGTTCTGTTTTGGGTTATGCGGCCATTCAGGATACCGCTACGGTAAACCGTTACCTGAACATGCCCGAAATTTTAAGGGAACGTCCTCAGAATTTGCGCTTTGCAAAATTCCGTTGGGGAGTTACAGAAAATGAGGAGTCTAATATTGTTCCACTTTACGCATTGCAATCAGACCGTTCTGGTACTCCCGCTATGGACGGTGATATCGTGCAAGACTCAAGACAACAGTATACACAAACGGGACTTCCCTCAGTAGGTATTGATTTTGAAGGTCAAGGACCAAGCCAATGGGCAAAATTAACACGAGAGGTTGCTCAGCAGGGTAATGCGATTGCTATTGTTCTTGACGACATTGTTTATTCTGCCGCTACTGCCAAACAGGAAATTTCTGGTGGAGCCACCGAAATTTCGGGTAATTTTACGGTAAATAAAGCGCAAGATCTTGCTAACGTATTAAAGGCTGGTAAGCTTCCCGCTTCCGCGAAAATTATATCTTATGATGTTGTAGGGCCTTCACTTGGTCAAGAAGCTATAGACAGTGGGTTGATATCTTTCGTCCTTGCACTTGTGCTCGTGCTTGTCTGGATGATTTTTTACTATGGTAAGGCAGGATTATATGCAGATATCGCCCTTGCGGTAAACATTCTTTTTATCTTCGGAATTCTGGCAGGTCTAGGTGCTGTTCTTACACTGCCAGGTATTGCCGGTATTGTATTGACAATAGGTATGTCAGTCGATGCAAACGTACTTATCTTTGAACGTATCAAAGAGGAAATGGCAAAAGGCAAATCGCAGCGCGATGCGATAAAAGATGGTTTTAACAACGCATTATCTTCCATTCTTGATGCAAACATCACCACCTTCTTAACGGCATTGATCCTGTTCCTTTTCGGGACCGGACCTATCCAAGGTTTTGCGACCACATTGATGATAGGTATAGCTACTTCCTTATTTAGCGCCATTTTTATCACTAGATTATTTATTGATGCGTATGGTAAAAACGGGAAAACACTGGCCTTTTCAACCCCTCCAACGCGCACGCTATTTCAGAATACCAATGTTGACTTTCTGGGCAAACGTAAAGTGGCCTATACGATCAGCGGTATTTTGGTATTGATAAGTGTTATTTCCTTGTTTACAAACGGCCTTGATCAAGGTGTTGATTTTGTGGGAGGACGAAATTATACCGTCCGTTTTGAGAACCCTGTCAATGCAAGTGATGTTGAAGGTAAACTCGTAGATCAGTTTGGTAGCGCACAGGCCAAAACCTATGGTGATGCTAACCAGCTTAAGATTACCACAAAATATAAGATTGATGATGAAGGCACTGGGGTTGATGATGAGATTCAGCGAAAATTATTCACTGCCTTAAAATCTTATTTACCGGCTAATCTGGCTTACAACGAATTTGTAAAAGGTTCTAATGCAGAAAAAATTGGTATTCTACAGTACAATAAGGTAGGGCCTACTATTGCAGATGATATCAAAAAAGACTCGATATGGGCCGTTTTAGGTTCACTTGTGGTTGTTTTCTTATATATTCTGCTCCGTTTCCGCAGATGGCAGTTTTCACTGGGTGCAGTGGTTGCGGTATTCCATGATGTGGTGATTGTACTGGGTATTTTCTCATTGACCTATAAATTCCTTCCATTCAATATGGAAATCGACCAATCTTTTATCGCGGCAATTCTTACCGTTATTGGGTATTCGCTGAATGATACGGTAGTTGTTTTTGACCGGATACGGGAATATCTTAATGAGCACGATGCTACCCGGAAAATGGGAACAATCGTCAATCAAGCGATCAACAGTACCATAAGTCGTACGTTGAATACCTCGATGACTACATTGATCGTGTTGCTGGCTATTTTTATCTTTGGCGGTGCCAGTATAATGGGCTTCATGTTCGCACTTATAGTAGGTGTCGTTGTGGGTACGTATTCCTCCATATTTATCGCCACGCCAGTTATGTATGACAGCGTTAAGAAAAAGGCATTAAAACAGCCGGTTGAAGTTAAAGAAGAAGTGGTTCAATAAGCCGCTTTCCTTATAAAAAAATCCCGTTCGGTTTTTAACTGAACGGGATTTTTTAGTTGGTATAAATGGCTTTTGCACTTCCTATTTCACGAGCCAGCTAGAAACAATTCTATTGATGATACCAGCTTCTTTAAGCTGTAATATTGTAACGTCTATACTATTTTGAATGGTACTTCCGGGAGCAAACGCAAACCCATAATGCTGAGTAAAGGTGTTGTTTTTAGTAAGTATATAGCTATCCTTCTTTCCTTCGGAAAAGATATATTCCAATTGGACCTTGTCATAGAGAAATGCATCTACGGTGCCAGCCATCAGTAAATTGTAGCCTTCTTCTACACTGTCAACTATAATGGGTTCCCCGCCTACGTTAGTAATGCTTTCCACAAGTTTGTCGCTAGGCGGAATGGCAACTTTTTTATTATCGAGCTGATTTATGGCTTTTATCGTCTTTTCCTGACTTCCGGTAAGTGTAAGCGTACTGGCAATTCCTGCCACAAATGAGGTGGCCATAATGAGCGAGACGATCATCCACGTACCAATTATAAAACGGCCCAAAATGGTTTTTGGTGCAAAATCGCCATAGCCCACTGTGGTCATAGTGACAAGGGCCAGCCAGATTCCCGTTCCTATCCCTTTTAATGGATGGCTACTAAACGCGTCTGGAGAAGTTTTACGTTCTGCGAGCCATACCAGTACGCCCACCAGACTTAGAATAAAAAGTAGGATTACAACTGCGTATAAAAAATTAGTGCTGAAAAATGGTCCCAAGCGTTCCCAAATGCTCATTTCTAGAACGGGTGCGAGTATTGCAAAGCCGGTATCAAAATACGGCTGCGAAAAAGAAACTTGTGTTGCGCGCTCTGCCGTAATGGTGATCGGACCGATTAAGACGTCAATTTCGCCATTTTTTACTGCGTTTATGCCATTTTCTACGGTTGGGTAAGGTTGGAATTCATAAGTGTCCAGATCCATGGTATAGGCGATCTCCCGCCAAATATCTATGGCAATTCCTTCCGGTTTATTTTGACCTATAATAAAAGGTTCTGAACCCGAGTAGCCTACACGAAGTGGCGTTTCGGTCGTTTGCCCCAGTAATAAAAAAGGAAAAACGAGGAGGATTTGAAGAATAAATCTGTGCATATATCTATTTTTTTGGTAAAATAGGCAATTTTTAGTTTAAACTGTTTATAGTTTAAAATTGCCCTAAATAGACTAAAAACGACCCTTTTAAACAAAAAAAACAGCCCCGAGTTATCGGGGCTGTTTAATGAAAAGATATTGATTAAACTTATTTAATCATGTCATACGAGCGTTTTACAAAATCTGTAAGCTCTGCACCTTTTAAAAGACCTTGAGAAAGGCGTGCCAAGTCTAGCGATTGCTTGATAAGGCGTTCCTGTTTCTTTTTGGTCTTGGTATTTAGAATTTCAGAAACCAACTCATGGTTTGTATTAACTACCACATTATACATATCTGGCATATTGCCCATACCAAACATACCGCCACCGCCGCCGGTCTGTTGCATTTCTTTCATGCGACGCATAAATTCTGGCTGCGTGATAATGAAAGGCGCAGAACCACTGTCCATCGCTTGCAATTGTACATTGTACGACTTATCGGTTATCGTTTCTTCCAAGGTTTTCTTAAGCTCTTCTTTTTCTTCATCAGAAAGTTTAGAAACCTGTTGCTCTTCTTTTTTGATCAAATTATCTGCGTGATCTCCGTCCACACGTACAAAACTGACATTTTCTTTACTTCCTTCAATTTTTTGGATAAGGTGAGGCACAATAGGAGAATCCAGTAATAATACTACATAACCTTTGGCCTTGGCCGCTTCAATATACTGGTGTTGTTTATCCTGTTCAGAAGCATAAAGTATTACCAGTTTGCCATCTTTATCCGTCTGGTTTTCGGTGATTTTTTCCTTTAATTCTTCAAAAGTGTAGAAATCGCCATTTACAGTAGGGAAAAGGGCGAATTTTTGCGCCTTGTCAAAGAATTTGTCCTCACTCAGCATACCGTATTCAATCACGATTTTAATATCGTTCCATTTTTTTTCAAAATCGGCACGGTCATCATTAAAGAGTTGGGTAAGCTTATCTGCTACTTTACGCGTGATGTAGCTGCTTATTTTCTTAACGGCGCCATCAGCCTGTAAATAGGAGCGCGACACATTCAATGGGATATCTGGTGAATCTATCACTCCGCGTAGCATCGTGAGAAATTCAGGAACAATTCCTTCTACATTATCAGTTACATAAACCTGATTTTGATACAACTGAATACGATCTTTCTGTACATTCAAGTCTTGATTCAACCTAGGGAAATAAAGAATTCCTGTTAAATTGAATGGATAATCTACATTGAGGTGAATGTGAAATAAAGGCTCTTCAAACTGCATGGGATAAAGCTCATGGTAAAAGCTCTTATAATCTTTATCTTCAAGTTCTGTAGGTTGCTTCGTCCAGGCTGGAGTAGGATTGTTGATAATATTATCAACCGTTTTTGTCTCTGGTTCGGCATCTTCTGCAGCGTCCTCTGGTAGAGGTAATTCTTCCTCTTTAGTACCAAATTTAATGGCCACCGGCATAAATTTGTTATACTTAGTAAGAAGTTCGCTGATTCGTTTTTCTTCTAAAAACTCTTCGCTGTCCTCTGCAATGTGCAGGATAATTTCGGTTCCACGCTGCGTTTTTTCTGTTTCAGTGAGGGTGAATTCAGGAGAACCATCACATTCCCAAAGTACTGCTGGGGCATCTTCTTGAATAGCAGACTTCGTAATGAGTTCCACTTTTTTGGCCACCATAAATGCGGAGTAAAACCCAAGTCCAAAATGACCTATGATCCCACTTTCTTTACCGGCTTCTTTATATTTATCCAGAAATTCTTCTGCCCCAGAAAAGGCTATATCATTAATATATTTACGCACCTCTTCTTCGGTCATCCCGATACCTTGATCAGTAATGTGCAGTTTTTTCCCTTCTTTATCAATTCTAACTTCAATGACGGGATCGCCATATTCTATTGAGGTTTCCCCAATATTTGCTAGATGTTTTAATTTTAAAGTTGCATCGGTTGCGTTAGAAATAAGTTCCCTTAAAAATATCTCGTGATCACTGTACAAGAATTTTTTAATAAGTGGAAAAATGTTTTCTACAGCAACATTTATTTTACCTGTAGCCATGATATGTATTGTGTTATGGTAATCGCACCAAAGCGATATGATTTAATTCTTTAATTCTTTTTGTTAAGGTCAAAAAAAATACCACTACACTACGCCGTGACAAACTGGCATTTTTATGAAAGGATTAGCTATGAATTACGACATTTATGCTTTGAGAATGAAAAATGTCTAGATAACGATCAAAAATGGCAGGATTAGAGAAATATCTATAAATCAACTCCATATGCTTTCATTTCTGATGAAAGAATTTTAACTCAATATTTTGTTCAACAATTTTTTATTGAGGTTAAACAGAATTAAATTTACGAAACAATTAGACATCATGGCATTAAAAGCAAAAAATCAAATCCCCACACAGATTAATAGTGAGCCAGAATTTACTAGAAATAGTATTATAGCTTTATATGTGGATCACGTGCTTCAGTATGGTGAGCGTCCTAAAAGTGTTTATAAGTTTGCCGTTGATAATGGCATGGAGGAAGCCGATTTTTACCAGTTTTTTGGATCCTTTAGTGGTTTGCGTGAGCAAATATGGATTTCTTTTTATCACAATACTATAAATGTACTTCATAGGGATACTAATTATGCGACATATCCCAATAAGGAGAAAATGCTTTCTTTCTTCTTCACATTTTTTGAATTACTTAACGTTAACCGTAGTTATGTTCTTTTTACCCTGCAAGAGAACAAAAACAGTATGAAAAGTTTAGAGCAACTTAAAAAAATACGTCTTGAGGTTAAAGAATATGCGGCAGATCTTATCGAAAAAGGAAATGAGGAGAAAAATTCTAGGTTGGCCAAAAACTCGGTAAGCATCTTTAGCGAAGGAGCTTGGCTTCAAATGCTTTTCTTGCTGAAATACTGGATGGACGATAATTCTGCCGGACTCGAGAAAACAGATATCGCCATTGAAAAATCTGTTAAAGCAATCTTTGACGTTTTTGAAACAACTCCTTTAGAAAGCATATTAGATTTTGGTAAGTTTTTATTTAAAGAGCGTTTCGCTAAGTCATAATCAGAAGAAGTAAGCATGAAAACCATAGATCATATACCAACCAATAAATTATCCCGAGCCAGTAAACTGGTATCGACAGGAGTAAAAGTAGGCGGTAATTATGCTAAATATTATGGAAAAAAAGTATTTGATTCTTCATTAACTAAAGAGCAACTTAATGAAGATAATGCCGAAGATATCTATGATAGCTTAAAAAGTTTAAGGGGTAGTGCGTTGAAAGTTGCGCAAATGCTTAGCATGGAAAAAAATATAATGCCAAAGGCTTATGTAGATAAGTTTTCACTTTCTCAGTTCTCCGTGCCACCGTTATCCGCGCCTTTGGTTCGAAAAACTTTTAAAAAATACCTTGATAAATATCCGGAAGATTTATTTGATACGTTTACTAGCGAAAGTGTCAACGCGGCCAGTATAGGTCAAGTGCACAAAGCAACATTAGATGGGAAAAAACTTGCTGTGAAAATACAATATCCCGGCGTCGCAAGTAGTATCAGTAGTGATTTGGCTCTAGTGAAGCCTATCGCAACCCGGATGTTTAACCTTAGGGGGAAGGACAAGGAAAAATACTTTAAAGAAGTTGAAGAAAAACTGCTCGAGGAGACAGATTATCAGCTAGAAGTAAAGCAAAGTATGAGCATTACACAGTTGTGCGGGCATATTGAGCACCTTAGATTTCCTAAATATTGCCCAGAACTCTCCAGTGAGCGCATCATAACGATGGACTGGATGCAAGGGGAGCATTTAAGTGAGTTTACCGCTCATAATACGGATCAAGCAGTTGCAGATCAAGTAGGGCAGACCTTATGGGATTTTTATATGTACCAGATGCATGTGCTCAAGAAAGTACACGCAGATCCACATCCCGGTAATTTTCTGGTAGATAAGGAGCATAATCTGATTGCTATAGATTTTGGCTGTATAAAAGAAGTGCCCGAAGCGTTTTATGTACCCTATTTTGAGCTTGCAAAACCTGAAAATATTAATGATCAAGGTCTTTTCAAGGAAAAAATGTTTGAATTGGAAATCCTTAGGAAGGATGACAGTCCAGAAGAATTGAAGTTTTTCTCAGATATCTTTTATGAAATGCTGAATTTATTAACCAGTCCATTTCATTCGGAAACCTTTGATTTTAAGGATGATTTCTTTTTTGGTAAGATAGGTGAATTGAGTGAAAAATACTCTAAGGATACTGAGTTGCGTAAAATGAACGGTAATCGTGGCAGTAAGCATTTCCTATATATAAACCGGACGTTCTTTGGCTTGTATAATTTAATGCATGACTTGGGTGCGCGTATTGAAGTAAATAATTATGAAAAATATATAAAAGATTAGATTGAATAAAGACTTTATGATTATTGGTTAGGTTGTTTAGGAAAGCGTGCTTTTTGGTTGGAGCGCGCTTTCCGCACGTTTAGGTCTCACGTGATTCTACTCTAAAAAAATAGTAAGTCCTTTTGCCACGGCATCTTCTTTATTTGTAAATGCACTTACATAATCAGCGACTTCTTTTACATTTTCTTTGGCATTGGCCATTGCAACGCCCCAGCCTGCATTTTTAAGCAATTCTACATCATTATAATTATCACCAAATGCGATTACTGCACTCATAGGGAAATCATATTCTTTCTCCAATAAATAGGTCAAAGCATCACTTTTATTGATGTTTTTGGTGATTATTTCGAGGTAGGTTTTTTTGGAACGGTACAAATTCACTTTTTCCGCTTGGCCCGATTTTTTGAGATTTACGATCAGATCGTCTAGAACATCCTCATCTCCCATACACATGATCTTATGTGGCTGCTGATTTTGCTTTTTTAATTCACCTAGTAGCTCATCATTAGGTACTAATTCTGGGATTGCCCGAGTGGTAATCATCTCGTGTTTTGTCCACTTATCTTTTTTGGCGGTACGCCAAATATCATCGCAAAAGATGCTTACATTATATTCATGATTTTGCTGATGCGCAAGTATGGCTTCCAGAAAATCAAGTGGCATGGGTAAACTTTTTATAGGTTTTTGGTGTTTTCCCAAAATCAAAGCACCATTATAAGCAATCAACGGGTCGCCTCTAACGCCTAATTTTTCCTGTAAATAATACATGGCAGAAGGCATGCGTGAAGAAGCTAAAACTGTAGCATATTTGCCATTAAATCGCTCAAAAACGTCCTGGGTTGCTTGGGAGATATCACGGTTTTTGTCTAAAAGCGTACCATCTATATCGAGGCAAATGAGCTTGATGTTTTCTTTTTTCATGTGCTAAAGATAATTGCTTTGGATTAAATTGAAAAGAAAGAAAACATGAAGAAATAAATAGTACACTTATTTTATTTATATTTACAATATATATTTATATTATGACAACATTTACTTCTTCTTTGCCTAATGATCTGCTTAATAATTTGGCTGAAATGGCTAAAAAGCACAAAGTTGCAAAAAACAAAATTATAGAAAAAGCCCTTAGGATCTATCTTGATCAGTTAAACCGGGCAGAATATGTGCGTTCCTATAAAGAAGCGGGGCAAGATGTGGAAATCATGCAAGTCGCCGAAGAAGGTATGGGCTACTATCTTGAAAATCTTGATAATGTAGCGCTTTGAAGCAGGGCGAAATCTGGGAATTATATTTAAACCCGGTTAAAGGAAGTGAACAGGGTGGCAGGCGGCCAGCGGTTATAATAAGTGGAAATCTACTCAATGCACACTTGCAAGTTGTTATTGTATGCCCCCTCACAACAAAGATCAAAAACTATAAAGGGAACGTCATTTTAGATCCTTCGGCAGGCAACGGACTGATAAAACTTTCTGAGATTTTGGTTTTTCATGTACGATCGGTGTCAAAAGAGCGTTTGAAAAATAAAATTGGAAGTATTACGGCAAAGCAGCTAAATGAGATCAAGCAAACTCTTGATGATATTTTGCGGTATTAAAGGTAATTTTAATCACAAGACTAATATTCAACCTGTTTTTCGGCTTTGTGTAAATCTTTTTTAATGTCATAACCCATATTACGCAAGCTGTTTTCCCAGTCTAATCTGCGGTAGCTCTCTTTAGATTTTATGCGCTTGAGGTAATTGATACGATGTAAAATGACCTGCACAAACTGGCAATCTGCTGTAGAAAGTTCATCTTTTTCTTTATCCATAATCCGTAGCAATTTTTTCGACTTGTCCATACTTGGCGCATCGGGATAATTTGCCACCGTAATTGGGGCAAGGTCAGTCATTAACCAAGCACGAAATTCTACCTGAGTCATGTTGAGGGTTTGATGTAATTCAGTATAGATTCTATCTTTTGACAGCATTTGCAAATTTTTGCAAACATAAAGTTTCTAAAAGATCTTAAATAACGCGAACTGTTAAGTTTATGTAAATAAGTGAACTTGATTTAGATTTTTAAAAAATCATGCCTTTTTAGCTATAAATCAGTTCAATAAACACTTCAAACACCCATAAAGAGTGAGAAAACAGCGAATTTTTAAATGGTCGCATTAAGACAGAAACAAGCATTTAACAAGCAAAAACGGCTTTTGTTCCGTTTTTTTAGTAAACTTGACCTTGAATTTTAACATGTTCTTTTTTTTATGAAATTAAAACAACTCGGCACCGTGATTTTCTTATTGATTTCTGTGACCGCAACTGCCCAGCAGAAAGAGATTACACTACAGGAAATATGGGGCGGAAACTTCCAAATGGAATATCTAGACCGTTTGCGCTCGCTAAACAATGGTACCGAATATTCACTTTTAGAAACAGACACCACCACAGATGCAAAAAGTATAGCCGTTTACAGTTATAAAACGGGTAAAAAAGTAAGAACGCTACTTGATTCTAAAGATTTGGATGGCCTGGAAACCTTTTCAGGTTATGATTTTAATGCAGACGAGACTAAGGTGATGTTGAGCACAGCCGTGAAATCTATTTATCGCCGCTCTACCTTGGGGATTTATTATGTCTATGATTTTGCTGAAAAAACGCTCACTAAAGTGGCCGAAAATCCTATTCAGGAACCCACATTCTCACCCGATGCAACTAAAATCGCTTATGGCCAAAACAACAATCTGTTTGTCAAAGAACTGATCACGGGAAAAACTACACAGATCACCGAAGACGGTGTGAAAAATTCCATTATTAATGGAATAACAGATTGGGTCTACGAAGAGGAATTTTCCCTTGTGCGCGCTTTTGACTGGAACAAAACTGGAGATAAGATCGCTTTTATCCGTTTTGACGAGAGCGAGGTGCCCGAATTTTCTATGGATGTTTTCGGTCAAGAACTTTATCCCGCACAGGATATTTTTAAATACCCAAAAGCCGGTGAGGCGAACGCTGAAGTGAGCCTGCATATTTATGATGTTTCCACCGAAAAAATACAGGATGTAGACCTGACTCATTTTGACAACTATTACATTCCCCGGCTTGAATGGAGCACGGCACAAAATACCCTGGCGATACAAACACTCAGCCGAAAACAGAACGCAGTAAACCTTATTTTTGTTGATGGAAATACCGGGAAAGCCAAACTTGCCCTGCGCGATGAAGATGATGCCTACGTAGATGTCACAAATAATCTCACCTTTCTAGAAGATAACAGCTTTATCTGGACCAGCGAAAAAGACGGTTGGAACCATATTTACCATTATGATAAAACGGGAAAACTCAAAAACCAAGTTACCGGCGGCGCTTGGGAAGTGACCGGTTATTACGGTTATGATAAAAAGACCGATCGTGTTTTCTACCAGAGCACAGAAAACGGTTCCATTAATCGAGGCGTGTATTCCATAAAATTAAACGGAAAGGGAAAAGAAGCACTTTCTGCCGAAAAAGGGACCAATTCTGCCGATTTTAGTACCGATTTCACCTATTATATAAATAGTTTTTCTGATGCTGAAACGCCTTATGCTTTTACGTTGCACAGCGCTAAAGACGGAAAACTCTTGCGTACCATCAAAGACAATTCGGCCTTAAAAGAACAACTTTCCCAATATAAAATTTCGACAAAAGAATTTCTAACAATTCCCATAAACGGAGAAGAACTCAACGCCTATCTCATAAAACCGAAAGACTTTGATCCCAGCAAGAAATATCCACTTTTTATGACCCAGTATTCTGGTCCCGGTTCTCAGAGCGTGGCAAACAGTTGGGGCAGTTCCAATGATTATTGGTTACAGATGCTCGCCCAGGATGGTATTGTGATCGCGTGCGTAGATCCCCGCGGAACTGGTTTTAAAGGCCGTGATTTTAAAAAGATGACCCAGAATGAACTTGGTAAATATGAAGTGCAAGATCAGATTGCGGCGGCACAATATTTTGGCAGTAAAGATTTTATAGATGATTCCAGAATGGGCATTTGGGGATGGAGCTATGGCGGTTTTATGGCGGCCAATTCCCTTTTTCAGGGTGCAGACACTTTTGAAATGGCCATTGCCGTCGCTCCTGTGACGAGCTGGCGTTTTTATGACACCATTTATACGGAGCGTTATATGGGCACGCCTCAGGAAAATGCTTCCGGTTATGATGAAAACTCACCTTTAAGCCACGTTAATGAACTTTCAGGGAAATTCCTGCTGGTGCATGGCAGCGCAGATGACAACGTGCATGTGCAGAATAGTATGCGATTAATAGAAGCCTTGGTTCAGGCCAATAAACAGTTCGATTGGGCTATTTATCCCGATAAAAATCACGGTATTTATGGCGGCAATACGAGATTGCACCTGTTTACTAAAATGACCGACTTCATCAAAGAGAATTTATAACAACCTTCAACAAAACTCATTATGGCCGTAACTGCTCACGTTCCTCAAAAACAACTTTTTGGACATCCGGTAGGATTATATGTTTTATTTTTCACAGAAATGTGGGAGCGTTTTTCCTACTATGGTATGCGCGCGATCCTCACGCTCTATCTGGTGGAAAAAACCACCGGTAACAATCCTGGTTTGGGTTGGACGGATATGGAGTCGCTGTCACTTTACGGCTGGTACACTATGCTTGTTTATGTTATGTCTATACCGGGCGGTATCGTAGCAGATAAATTATTGGGCCAGAAAAAAACAGTGCTTTTCGGCGGGGTTTTATTGGTAATAGGGCATGGGATCCTGGCGGTTGAAGAAATATGGGCTTTCTATTCCGGGCTTTTATTGATTATTCTTGGTGTGGGAATGCTTAAACCCAATGTTTCGACCATGGTAGGCGGTCTTTACAAGGAAGGCGATATACGCCGTGACAAAGGTTTTACCATTTTTTATATTGGTATAAATTTAGGCGCTTTCCTTTCTAGTTTAATTGTGGGTTATGTTGGTGAAAATATAGGTTGGCATTACGGTTTCGGCCTTGCTGGTATGGGGATGCTTTTAGGCTTGCTTGTCTATTATTTTGGTCAGAAATATTTGGTGAACGTGGGCAATCTGCTCTCTCAGGAAGATATGGATGCTGGGGCATCTTTTGGCAATTTGTTCTCTAATCTTTTCAAAGCCCCATTGCAGTTGGGCATTTTCTTGGTACTTATGGCTTTTTCATTGTATTGGTTTATTGCCATTTCTTGGAGCTTTGGTTTGCTTTTCATTTTCCTTTCTATAGTTGTGGCGTTTATGATGATGGTTTATCAAGACTTAACGTCGAAAATTATGAAAGACCGGTATGTAGTGATGCTGCTTTCTTTTATTCTGGTAATCGTATTCTGGGGCGCTTTTGAACAAGCTGGCGGACTTATGAATATCTATGCTTCGGAAAAAACCGACCGGATACTTTCCTTTTCGCTTCCTTTTATTGGAAATACAGTGCCCGCGACCTGGTTTCAATCGCTAAATGCACTGTTTATAATTATTTTCGGAACCATAGTAGCGGGTTATTGGGCAAAAAGAAGATTGAAGGGGAGAGAAGCTTCATCCCTTTTTAAAATGGCCATAGGTGTTATGATCATGGGAATAGGTTTTGTATTTATGGTTTTTGCTTCATTAGAATTTCAACGGGATGGATCTTCAGCAATGTACTGGCTTGTGCTTGCTTATCTATTTCATACTATTGGCGAATTGTGTTCCTCTCCCGTGGCACTTTCTTTCATTACTAAACTGGCTCCCGTAAAATATGCTTCACTTATGATGGGCGTTTATTTTGCTGCGACCGGTCTGGGTAATAAACTAGCTGGTGTTTTAGGGGAATCTGCTTCCAAAGCGGGAGATATGAACATTTTTCTGAGTATTACTATTTTTACCGTGATCTTTGCGAGTATTGTACTCCTCATGTTAAAACCCTTAAAACGTCTAACGCATGGTGCAGAGGATAATGAACGTGAAATGCCGGAGCAGGAAAAATTCGAATTAGGAAACTCCGAAATAAAAAAATAGTTTCACGGGAATTTGGAAACCAGTATTATGGCAAAAACGGCTACTGACGATTTCTTTAAAAATCCTGTTCTCGGTCATCCGGCCGGATTATTTGTACTTTTCTTCACCGAAATGTGGGAGCGATTTTCCTACTACGGAATGCGCGCATTGTTGGTTCTTTTTCTTACCGCTTCGCTTTTTGATGAAGGTTGGGCATGGCCGCGAGAGCACGCACTTGCGCTTTATGGCACCTATACTTCTCTTGTTTATCTCACACCTATTCTAGGCGGTTATATTGCAGATAAGATTATAGGGTATAGAAGGGCAGTTATTCTTGGCGCATTGCTAATGACTTTGGGCCACGCTTCAATGACCATAGAAACACATCTCACGCTATATATTGGTCTATTCCTTCTTTGTATTGGGAATGGTTTTTTTAAACCTACCATGACTTCCATTATATCACAAATGTATGAGAATCATTCCCATAAAAAAGACGGTGCCTATACCATTTATTATATGGGAGTCAATGCGGGCGCTTTTCTGGGTATCTTATTATGTGGTTATCTAGGCGAAATCTGGGGCTGGAACTGGGGCTTTGGCCTGGCGGGCGTATTTATGTTCTGCGGAATGCTGCAGTTTTATTTTGCCCAAAATATTTTTGGAACCATCGGCCTAAAGCCAGATAAGAATAACACAGAAACCACTAGTGATAATACGGCTGAAAAATTAAATCCCTTTACCACTATAGATAAGGTTTTAATGATTGTAAGCGCCATTATAGGTTTGGTGTGGATTATTAATGATCCCGTTTCAAAAATAGGGGGAAGCAATATTTTTGACTTTAGCGTAGGCTCACTTTCCGGGGATACGTTTATGATTCTTTTTGCCCTGGCACTTTTTCTTATTTTGCTGATAACGCGCATTGTGCGTTATGGTGCTGTGCTTCGTGATAAAATGATTGCAGTGGGTATTTTCGCTTTTTTTACCATCTTTTTCTGGGCTGCTTTTGAGCAGGCTGGCGGTTCTATGACCATTTTTGCTGGCGATTATACAGACCGGGTACTTCAAGGTAACTCGGCAACTATTTTTAGGATCGCAAATACATTCATCACCATTATTCCACTGGGCGTGATTACCTGGGTGCTCTGGAAATTGTTTCAACGTACTTACGCTAAATATGCAGTTGCAAATATTATCTTGGGAACGAGCTTTGTCATTATTTGGGGGTTGGTAATCACAATGCTTGTGCAACAGTACGAAGCTGATGCGCCAGAAGTTCCTGCTTCTTGGTTCAGCGTGTTGAATTCGCTGTTTATCATTATTTTTGCCCCATTGTTTTCTAAGCTTTGGGAAAGCAAATACAACCCGAGCGCGGCAGTAAAATACGGTTTCGGCCTTATTTTATTGGGTGTCGGATTTTTACCTTTGGCTTATGGAGCATCTGATATTCCGCAGGGCGCAAAAGTCGCTGCCGTGAGTATGATTTGGCTTGTTTTGGCCTATTTTTTCCATACCATGGGAGAACTTTGCCTTTCACCGGTCGGTTTGTCCTATTTGAGTAAACTAGTGCCTGGTAGAATGATCGCCTTTATGTACGGCATCTGGTACTTGGCCATTGCCATCGGTAATAAATTGGCGGGAAGTTCTGGTGGAATGATTGATAAAATCACTGCGGAATATTCGCTTTCCACCTTTTTTCTGCTGTTTTTCTTTATTCCGGGAGCGGCAGGTATCTTAGTGATTTTAATGAATCCGTTATTGAAAAAATTAATGCACGGCATTCGATAATTTGTTCGATTTGATCGTTTTTCGGAATAACTTTTGAAGTATTCCTTTTAAAATTTAGCTTAAATGAAAACATTTTATATTCTCACTCTTGTTTTTTTAATGGTGCAAACCCTTCCCGCACAAAGCAAGATCAAGTGGCTTAGTATGAACGAAGCGCTTGCTGCACAGCGGGAAAATCCCAAAAAGATTTTTATGGATGTGTATACAGATTGGTGCGGTCCCTGCAAATTACTGGATAAAAATACCTTTTCTAATGCTGATGTAGCCGCTTATATCAATGCAAATTACTATCCCGTAAAATTCAATGCTGAAGGGACAGAGGAGATTACATATAAGGATTTTAAGTATACAAATCCTAATTATGATCCCGAACAGGAAGGCCGAAACAGTCAGCATTTTTTAGCGCACGCACTGAAAATAAATGCTTATCCCAGTATGGTTTTCTTTAATGAAAGCGGAGATTTAATCCAGCCTGTTGCGGGTTATCATACCCCAAAAGAACTGGAGCTGTTCTTAAAACTAGTTGCCACCGATGCTTACAAAGACATTGTGACCGCCGAAGCTTGGCAGGAATACCAGGAGAATTTTGTAAGTACTTTTAAGGAATAGAGGTTATTATTCAATCCTGAACGCTCCCTTTTCATACGTGCTGTGAAAAGGGATTTTTAATTTCAAGCAGGTCATTCTCCAGCGGTTTGCGTAGCTTTTGTAGTTACTGCCGTCAGCGATGATCTGCGCCTTCGGAAATCTTTTCAGCAACCGTTCCAGATTTATTTTCGGCGATTGCCGAAGCAAAATGAAACTGGGATTTACACCTTCAATTTTATAAATCCCCAGACTGTCAACCACCAGAAGTTCCTTCTTTTTAATGCTGAAATAATTGTGGAGGGCTTCTCTTTTAATGGTTTCTAAAGGCACATTTTCCTTAAACAAATTTGCAGTAGTCATTACGTTTTGCTGATCTCCGTACACCCGCAGTTGACTGTTGTCTTGACGAACTAAAAGACTGCTTCGGCTTTTATGTATTATATAGAATCGCTGCCCATTGCTAAATTCTTGATGGAATAAATTGAAAAACAGTAGCATTAAGATTGCACTGAGCAGCGTAATAATCCGCGTATAATTCAGTTTTTTGAGGAGCATTCCCGAGCTTACTATTAGCGCGTAAGAAATTAAAAGCAGCGCGAGACTAAAGTAAATATGTTTGATCACCAAGCTGTCAAAACCAGCTATCCAAAAAATAAAATCATTGAGTAAACGGATCAAAGAACTATATATTTCTGCTAAAAATGTGGGCAAAAGCCCAAAACCTGCTAAGAACAAAATTAAAATCCCTCCTCCCAGTACGATTCCCAAAACGGGGATCACGGCCATATTTGCTATAAAAAACAGACTGGAAAACTGATGAAAATAGAATAAACTTAAGGGTAATACGCCCAACTGTGCCGTAAGTGTGACCGTAAAAATTCCCCAGAAATAGCGTAAAACCCTGTTTTTTGGCGCCCAAATCGCAAATAGGACAGGTTGTAACCACAAAATAAAAAATACCGCAGCATAACTAAGTTGAAAGCCCACTTGATGCAGCAATGAAGGATCAATAACGAGCAATACCAGGGCAGAGACGACCAGGCCGTTCATGCCACCACTTTTTCGATGGGTGGAAAGACCTATCTGTAAAAAGCTGAACATGGTCGCGGCACGTAATACAGATGGGGAAAGCCCGGCAATGAGCGCGAAACCCCAGATCCCTAAAATGACCAAGACGCTGCGCAATACGCGCATGGAACTTGAGTTTCCCAGCGGCTTAAAAAGCAACTGCATGAGCAATAATACGATGCCCACATGCAATCCTGAAACGGCAAGAATATGCACCACACCGGCATCTATATAATTCTGACGTGTTTGCGCCGTTAACTGTTGTCGCTGCCCCAGGAGCAGCGCGTTGATAACGCCCCATTCACGCGGTGCAAAATTATATTTTGACAAGCGCGTCTGAAAATATAAACGGATGTGCGCGGCCAGACCCTGAGCCGATTTTATGTGCTGATCAATTAATAATAGTTCGTTTTTCTGTGCATAGATTTGACCATGAATACCCAAATTTGCGAGATAATGGGCATAATCAAATTGATATGGATTGCGTGGGGAACGCACTTTTTCAATTGTTGCGCTTGCCACATAAAGGGCATCTACTTGTAGCGCATTATCGTTTTGACTGTTCACGCTGTCGCTCGGAATATTGAGGAGTATATTGCCGCTGGCATCGTGATCATTTACGGCAATCACTTCACCAATGTAGCGCGTTGCGTATAGGTTTGGTTTCAACACTTCCTTGATAATGATAAATAGTTGTGCGTTGGTAGTATCGTAATTATTAAAATGATGCACGTCATTTAATGGGTCGCTAATCGTTGTGGTAAGGATCCCGAGGCCAATGAAAGCAAGATAAAATGGTAGGCTCAACCAGAGATTCTTCCGTTTACGGAATAAAAAGTGCAAAATAAGAGCTAAAAACGCCATTATTGAGGCAATTATGACACTTTCCGCTAGCGGAATGTCAAAGACTTGCTTCAGCGTAATGCCCAATATCAGGCATAAAAGTAAGTTGAAAAGAGGATGGTTAAAACCTTTCATTGTAACGGAATTAAAATTCCCTCTTACAATAATAGTCAAAAAATCAGCCGATTATAGGATTCTTCGTGCTTCTATATAGGCCTGCTTCCAATAATTTTCGTCAAGAGAAGATATTATCACACCCCGCGAAGTAGTGGAGTGGATAAAGAGAACCGTGCCTGGCCTGATGTCTACCACAAGTCCCACATGATTTATGCGTTTGCTACGTTCGGTTTTAAAAAAGAGGAGATCGCCTATAGTGACCTCGCGGTTCTTGATACTTTTGCCTTCACGCGCCATATTGCGGCTCACACGGGGCAATGCGATCTGCTCACTTTGAAAGGCCGTGTAAACCAGCCCACTGCAATCCATCCCTTTACGGGTGGTACCGCCCCATTTATAACGCGTTCCCTCATAAGTGAGCGCGTCGTTTACGATATTTACCACACGCTTATCGGCGGGTATTTCATAATATTTTGTCTCAGTAGCTCCGCTGGAATTTCTAGCCGATTTTGTGCTTCCGCACGAAACCAGCAAACAACTTAAACCTACAAAAAACAGTAGCTTTTGCATACGGTGATTTTTACTCGGTTTTGATCGATTTTACGATAAGTTGGGCGGTTTTTTTGCTCGCTCCCACACCGCCCAGTTTTTTTTCGAGGTTATAATAATCTTCAAAGAGACGTTTACGCGTTTCTTCTTCCAGAATTTTAGCCAATTCCTGTTTTAGGTTTTTTCTGTTGAATTCATCCTGGATCAACTCTTTGACCACTTCCCGGTCCATAATGAGGTTCACCAGAGAAATATATTCGAGTTTGATTAATCGTTTTGCAATCTCATAAGAAACCCTTCCGCCTTTGTAGCAGACCACTTCGGGCACTTTAAATAGCGCAGTTTCCAGCGTAGCGGTACCAGAAGTTACCAGGGCGGCGGTTGCCATACTCAGTACATCATAGGTCTTGTTCATCACTAGGTGCACTTGCTTCTTTTTAAGGTAAGGCTCATAAAAACTAGCATCTTGACTGGGCGCGCCGGCGATGATAAACTGGTATTTCGGAAAATCATCCAGGATGCTCAGCATGATTTTCATCATCTTTTGAATTTCTTGTTTGCGGCTACCAGGAAGCAGGGCGATAATATCCCTATCGTCCAACGCATAGTCTTTTCTGAAGTTTTGAGGTATGGGCTGTTTTCTGCCATAAATGGCATCTATAAGTGGATGGCCCACGAAGTGCACGGGGAAATTGTGTTTCTTTTCGTAGAAATCCTTCTCAAAAGGTAGGATCACATACATCGCGTGCATGTCGCGTTTTATCTCTTTGATGCGTTTTTCGTTCCAGGCCCAGATTTGCGGGGAAATATAATACTGGTTATTGTATCCCTTTTTGCGGGCCCATTTCGCTATCCGAAAATTAAACCCGGGATAGTCTACATAAATAATCACATCTGGACTGAATCGCGTAATATCGTTTTTGCAAAAAGAAATGTTTTTAAAAATGGTACGTAGGTTCATCACTACTTCCAGAAAACCCATAAAGGCCAGGTCGCGGTAATGTTTCACAAGCGTGCCACCCACTTCCTGCATGAGGTCACCGCCCCAAAACCTGATGCTGGCCTGGGGATCTTCAGCATAAATCTCTTTCATAAGATTAGAGGCGTGCAGGTCGCCGCTAGCCTCACCGGCAATTATATAGTATTTCAATGGGTCGAATTAAGAGTTGAAAGTTGAAAGTTAAATGTTACAGGTTGCAAGTTGGGGAAATCGTTTCTATCTCAAAATAAAGACATAAATTATTTTTTGTCACTTCCGCTATAAGCGAAAAAAAATCAAATTTGACTTTAGGAAGGCTCTTAAGAAATTTCCTTAGTGTCAGGTACAATATGTTAAATACTCATGTCTATATTTATTCCCCCTTTGGGGGCTAGGGGAACATCCAAAATTTTTCTATAGCTCCCAAGCATTGAGTTCCTTGATAAAGTGGTGCGCGGTAAGGTCAAACTGTATTGGTACTACCGAAACATAGCCATTTTCAAGTGCCCACTCATCTGTGTCCTCGCCTTTATCCTCATTGACAAATTCGCCGGTCAGCCAGTAATAATCGCGCCCCTGCGGACTAGTTCTTTTATCAAAATCTTCTACCCACTTTGCATCGGCCTGACGGCAGATTTTAATGCCTTTGATCTGTTTTTCGGGCAGTTTTGGGATATTTACGTTGAGTACGATACCAGCGGCCATACCATTTTTTAGTACGTGCTGGGCAATGCTTTTAACAAAGTGTTTACAGGGTCCAAAGTCGGCTTCCAGTGAATAATCGAGCAGCGAGAAACCTATGGCGGGAATACCTTCGACACCGGCTTCCACCGCTGCACTCATTGTACCGGAATAAATCACGTTTATAGAAGAATTAGAACCGTGGTTAATACCGCTTACGCAAAGGTCTGGAGTACGTGATAAAATCTCTTGCGTTCCAATTTTAACACAATCTGCCGGTGTGCCTGAGCAGCTGTACTCTTTATGCGCGGTGTTTTTCTTCAATTTTACGGGATCGCAAAAAATGGTGTCGTTAATGGTGATGGCATGGCCCATGCCGCTCTGTGGGCGGTCTGGTGCAACAACGACCACATCTCCAAGGGTTTTCATGATCTCAATAAGCGCGCGGATACCGGGTGCGGTGATTCCGTCGTCATTGGTTACTAATATAAGGGGTTTTTTAACTGCCATGGGTTTTATTTGTGCTGCTAAAATACTAAATTACCTCGCCTTAAAACTAAGCACTGAGTTTTATTACAAGACCTTAAGAATCAAAATTAAAAAATTGTATTTAGGTTCTATTTTTTTATTATAGAATGGTGATTTAGGGAATTGGTTTAACAAACTATTAATTACTAGCTGAGCACGTGGCACGATTTTTAATGTAGATTGCTGAAATGATGAAAATGCAAAGAATTATGATGAAAAATGTTAAAGTACTGGTGTTGGCCTTACTGTTGGGGGCTGCCTCTTGCAGTTTTACAACTAGCGATCCAGATCCTAAAAAGGATAAAGTTTTAATTCAACTTATTTCTTATGTCTTGGAACGCGGTCATTATGACGCCAAGGTGATGGACGATGATTTCTCTAAAGCCGTTTATAAAGATTTTTTAAATAGTCTTGACCCACTCAAAAGATATTTCTTACAGAGCGATATAGACGATTTTGCCAAGTATGAAACACAGATAGACGACCAAATACGGGATGAGGATTTTACCTTTTTTGATTTGGCTTACAATCGCTTAATGAAGCGTATGGATCTGGCCAAGGGGATATATGGAGAAATACTCGATAAACCGTTTGACTTCAACGAGAACGATTCTATAGATACAGATTATGATAAGATAGGATATGCTCAAAATGAAAAAGAACTTAAAGAGCGCTGGAAACAGCAACTGAAATTCAATACCATAGGTTCTTATTTTGATAAGAAAGAGGAAATGGAGGGAAAACCTGTTGTAGATAGAACAGATGAAGAACTTATGGATGAAGATGCAGCGCCAGAATCTATTTCAGAAGCTAAGACTATAAAAGATACGACTGCTGTAGTGAAAACGGATGCAGAGTTAGAGCAGGATGCCCGTAAAGATACCAAAACAGCACTCAATGAGTATTTTGAATTTGCAGATGAACTGGAGCGCAAAGATTACTTTACAGTATATATAAATTCAATTGTAGAGGAATTTGACCCGCACACCTATTATTTTGCGCCAACCGAAAAAGACCGTTTTGATATGCAAATGAGCGGCCAGTTTCAAGGCATCGGCGCGCGTTTGCAGAAAAAAAATAATGAAGTTCAGGTAACCGAAATTATTTCGGGAGGTCCAGCTTGGCGTGAGGAACAACTTGAGGAAGGGGATATTATACTTAAGGTAAAACAACAAGATGACGAGGTAGCTACCAGTATTATAGGAATGCGACTTGATGATGCAGTTGAGCTAATCAAAGGCCCTAAAGGAACTCAAGTTACGCTCAACGTCAAGAAAAAAACAGACGGTTCTACACAGGATATTACCATAACTCGTGATGTGGTGGAGATTGAAGAAACGTATGCCAAAACTGCAATGGTTGAAAAAGATAACCACAAATTTGGTGTTATCAACCTTCCTAAGTTTTACTTTAATATGGAGGATACTGACCAGCGCAACGCCGCTACAGATGTTAAGAAAGAAATTACACGTCTTAAAGCTCAGAATGCGGAAGGTATTATAATGGACCTTCGTAATAATGGAGGTGGTTCCCTTTCTACCGTAGTTGATATTGCAGGTCTTTTTATCAATGAAGGTCCTGTAGTGCAGGTTAAATCTAATGGTGAAGATGCTGAAATTTTAAAAGACAAAGACAAAGAAATAGTATGGGATGGCCCGTTGGTTATCTTGGTGAATGAAATATCTGCTTCAGCAAGTGAAATTCTTGCAGCGGCAATGCAGGATTATAAACGTGCGGTAATTATAGGAAGTAAGCAGACTTATGGAAAAGGTACTGTACAGAATGTTTACGATCTTAACCGCTGGATGCGGGAAAATGATTATGGTGATATGGGAGCGCTTAAGCTTACCACACAGAAGTTTTATCGTATTAATGGTGGTTCTACACAGTTAGAAGGTGTGAAAAGTGACGTTGTAGTTCCTGATCGTTACAGTTATATTGATATAGGGGAAAAGGATATGGAAAATCCGCTTCCTTGGGATAAAATCGAGCCTGCTGACTATAAAACTTGGGATGGTTATATTGATTATAACGAGACCATTAAAAATAGTAAAGCCCGTATGGCAAAAAATGCCCAGTTACAGCTAATTGATGAAAATGCAAAATGGATTAAGTCCAAACAAGGTGATGTAGTATGGCCACTTAATTATGAAGCTTATAAAAGCAAGGTTGCCGAAAATGAAAAAGAATTAAAGCAATTTGATGCACTTTCGAAATATAGCTCAAATCTAGATTATGCTTCACTTCCTTATGAAACGGCAATGTTCAAGCAAGATACTGTTCTTCAGGAAAAAAGGGAGCGCTGGCATAAAAGCCTTGCCAAAGATGTTTATATGGAAGAAGCTATAAATGTACTTGAAGACTTGAAGGTAAATGCAATCAAACATGGTAAGGTTGCTGATATACAGAACTGATATCCATTTACAGATGTCTACTTAATATAATGGCGAGACAAGCAAATTCTTTAACACAACTGGCGCTCCGGAAATTCAAAAAAAATTTCTGGGGCGTCTTCAGTTTTGCATTTATCGTTTTTGTAGGCTTACTAGCGATATTTGCGTATGTGCTCGCGCCAGATGATTCACAGAATGCGAACCAAATGCACTTGTCTATTCATTCTAAGAGACCTGGTTTTACGGTAAGCATGCTCCGGGTACCGGGAGATATGGTTGAACAAAATTGGTTGGGGCGTTACTTTACCGGTATAAAAGATACAGGTACAGAGATTCCCATAACGGGTTTCAAGCTGCACAGCAATGAGGTAGAGTATACGCCGTACACAGAGGATGGAAGTACTATGCTCACGAAAACAGTAGATCTTTCCTTTTTTGATCCCGACGCTATCACCCTTAAATCCCTTTTTGCTCAAAAGTATGTCAAGGAGCGCACGTTTTTATTGGGCACAGATAAATACGGTCGGGATCTACTCAGCCGGATGCTTATAGGGGCGCGAATTTCGTTCAGTATAGGATTTGTAGCTGTTTTTATTTCGCTGGTTATCGGTATATTTCTGGGTGCTCTCGGCGGGTATTATGGTGGCCGCGTAGATGCGGCGATCATGTGGCTTATCAATGTGACCTGGTCCATACCTACGCTGCTGCTGGTGATCGCTATCACGCTTGCCCTTGGTAAAGGTTTTTGGCAGGTTTTTATCGCGGTTGGTTTAACAATGTGGGTTGAGGTTGCTCGTGTAGTACGGGGTCAAGTAATTAGTGTAAAACAAATGCAGTATGTGACTGCTGCCCGTGCGCTGGGTTATAAGGATTATCGCATCGTCGCATACCATATATTACCCAATATCATGGCGCCGGTAATTGTGATTTCTGCTGCCAATTTTGCTGGTGCGATATTGATAGAAAGTGGGTTGAGTTTTTTGGGTATAGGTGCGCAACCGCCCGTTCCAAGCTGGGGCGCGATGATCAAAGACCATTATTCTTATATTATATTAGGCAAAGCCTATTTGGCGCTTATTCCTGGACTTGCTATTATGCTGCTTGTTATGGCTTTCATGCTCATGGGAAATGCTCTTCGTGATGCGTTGGATGTAAAAAGTTCCTGATTTTAATCGATTTTTACCCTAAAATGGCCATTTTCTGTGTTGCGCGAAATACATTTTTACACTTTTAATCATGAACCGAAAGTTTATTTATCCCCTGATTCTTATTCTTGCCATAGTACTAATTTACTGGGCGGAAGAGAAGTTTAACACTTCGGAGAAAGAACATAGGGTTGAAAAAAATATGCAAAGCGGGCTGCTTGTTGACATATCATTACTGCCAACTTCCACAACAGGGGAAATTGTATATCACGAGTATTATACACTTTCCTACAGCGAGCCCGATGAACAGGCTGAATGGGTGGCTTATGAGTTGACTAAGGAACAGCTTAAAGGCAACAGTTATAAAAGACCCTATTTTGAGATTGATCCCGACGTTCCTACCGGTGCGGCCGACTGGCGGAACTACAGGAATTCGGGTTATGATAGAGGGCATCTTTGTCCGGCTGGTGATCGAACCTTTGACAAGCAGGCCTATTTGGAAACTTTTTTGACCAGTAATATTTCACCTCAACGCCACGATTTCAATAGCGGGATCTGGAACCGGTTGGAAAATAAAGTGCGCTACTGGGCCGATAAATATGACGGTATTTATGTAACTACAGGAGGGGTGCTTAATGACAGATCAACTACCATAGGCGACGAAGAGGTTACCGTACCGCGACAATTTTATAAAATACTTCTGGACACAAGGGGAGAAACCTATACGATGATTGCCTTCCTATTTCCGCATGAAGCGTCAGATCATGGCCTTCAGGAATTTGTGGTTTCGGTGGATGAAATTGAAAAACTTACTGGAATTGATTTCTTTCCAAAACTGGATGATTCCATCGAGAATAGACTGGAAGCTTCCTCAGATTATAAAAATTGGAGCTTTAGGTAGAAAAACGGATGAAAAACCTTGAAAAATAGGATGTTTTTAGACTAAATTAGTTGATTAAGGCAATAACACCTATTCCAGCAAATTCAATATTCAGAATGCACACGCAGGCTTCGATACAAATTCCTTTTCGCTTGAGCTCCAAGGAATCCACTCAGCCACCTTCCGTTAGGCTTAATTTATGCGTGCAAGTCTATTTTAACTTCATTAAACTCTAAAACTCAGAACCCTTCTCTACCACTCGTTTGAGCGATTTCCGTCAAGACGCACGAATATAAACAGGAGGATCGTAAAACCCCATAGACCAGAGCCGCCGTAGCTAAAAAAGGGAAGTGGAATTCCAACTGTAGGAAAAACGCCCGTTACCATACCAATATTGATCAAAAAGTGGATAAAAAGGATGCCGGCCACACTGTAGCCATAAATACGGCTGAATTGGTTCTTTTGTTTTTCCGCCAGAAAAATAATACGAATCATTAGCGCAACAAAAAGGAAGATCACAAACGTACTGCCCAGAAAGCCCCATTCTTCACCCACAGTGCTGAAAATATAATCGGTATGCTGTTCGGGTACAAAATTACCCGTGGTCTGGGTACCTTTTAAAAATCCGCGTCCAGTCCAGCCGCCACTGCCAATGGCGATTTCAGACTGCCGCGTATTGTAGCCTATATCTTTGGCATCTACTTGTTTGCCCAGAACCACATTAAAGCGGTCGCGATGTCGCTGTTCAAATACATTCTGAAAAATATAGTTTACCGAAAACACGAAACCTATACAAACAAGGGGAAGGATGATAAACAGGCTTTTGCCACTCCTTTTCTTACGCTTTAGCAAAAATAGTATGACTGTAAGCAACACCATCCCTGCGCAAACATAAAATGGACCGAAGGCGAGGGTCGTCACAAAAAGTGCAACGAGCGAAATACCCACAATAAGATATACGCCAGATAGACCTTCTCGATATAAAGGAAAGAAAAAAGCCGCGTAAACTATCGCCGAACCCGGATCTGGCTGTGGTATGATAAAAATCGCGGGAAGTGCAATAATGAGAAAAGCCTTTAACTGGTGCTGAAACGAAGCGACATCGGTCTGTATATCGCTGAGGTATTTAGCTAGGGCCAGGGCAGTGGCCGCTTTTGCGAATTCACTGGGCTGTATACTAAAACCACCGAGATCATACCAACTAGTAGCTCCGGAAATTTCTTTTCCAAAAACGTAAAGACCAAGTAAGGAGAGCAGCGAACCTATATAAATCACGCTTGCAAAACGCTCAAAGAATTTGGCGTCCAGAAAAAGTATAAATATAATAAGTACAAAACTCAGCACAATCCACACAAATTGCTTCGTGTATAGGTTCGAAAAATCAAAGCTCCCTGAGACCGCTTCTGGGTCTAGGGAGGCTGAGTAAATATTCATCCATCCTATGCTTACCAGTGCAAGAAAGAGGATGATGATTAACCAATCAAAGTTTCCCGCTGATCTTCGTTCCATCATTTATAGGGAAGGGTTTTCCACTTAAGGGTTTTTCGTATTCTTCTTCTAGGCTGTGACTTAATATCCAATCTTCGAGATCTGTACGGGTAATTTTGCTTTTTATATATTTTTCTGCCATAAGGGTGGCGATTTTTCCTGCATAACGGGATCCCCAGTAACCATTTTCAACAAATACTGCAATGGCTATTTTAGGATTGTCTTTAGGGGCAAAGGCCACAAATATGGAATGGTCTGTAAGTTGAGCGCGCTTACCATCTATCTTGGTATAATTTTCCGCAGTACCGGTCTTTCCGCACATTTCGATACCCGGAATCTGCATAGTCTCTGCTGTACCATAATCATACACACCTGCCATGCCCTCCACGACAGGGTCAAAATATTTTGGCTCAATGGTAGTATGGTGCTTTGTACGGTATTCTATTGGTATTTTTTCCTCTACACCTTCTATGCTCTTAATGATATGTGGGGTATAAAACCACCCCCTGTTTGCTATTGCCGCAGTGACATTGGCCAATTGCATTGGCGTTGTAAGCACTTCTCCCTGCCCGATGGCATTTGAAACAGTAGCCGTGGCGTACCATTTGTAAGTGGGATAATCATAGGCACGGTTATATACTGCGCTTCCGGGGATTTTGCCTTTGCTTCCATTGGGTAGATCGTAACCCATATAATCATTGAGGCCAAAGCTTTCCAAATGTTTTTTCCAAGCGTCTATTCCCTCTTGCGGAGTAGTATATTTTTCGATTATGCGCAGATACACATTTCCAAAATAGGCATTACAGGAATATGCAATACCGGGAATCATACTTAACGGACTTTTATGGTTGTGGCAGGCCATTTTCTGACCACGCGCATAATAAAAACCTCCGTTACACGCAAAAGTTTCTTCCGTGTCCACTACGCCCTCCTGCAGGGCAATAAGGGCATTCAAAGTTTTAAATGGCGATCCTGGAGGATATTCCCCTTTAAGAACGCGGTCAAAAAGTGGTTTTGAAATACTGTCAAGGTACAGATCTGTAAAATTTTTAGAGCGTTCGCGGCCCACCAATAAAGAAGGGTCATAGCTGGGCGCGGCCACCAGTGCCAAGATCTGCCCTGTGGAAGGCTCAAGGGCTACAATCCCCCCCCGTTTGTTGACCATAAGTTCCTCGCCATATTTTTGTAACTCAGAATCAATGGTGAGTTGCAGGTCTTTCCCTTTTTGGGGCAATGTATCGAGACTGCCTTTTTTATACGGGCCAATATCCCGGTTAAAACGGTCTTTCTGAAGATATTTCACACCTTTTACCCCGCGCAGTTCCTTTTCATAAAATTCTTCAACTCCCTGGCGGCCGGTTAAATCGCCAGACTGGTAATAAGGGTTTCCTTTGATGTCCCTGTTGTTTACTTCGGCGATATAGCCCAAAAAGTTTGCGCCATATTTAATCTGATAATCCCGTAAGGAGCGTTTTTGAATATAAAAGCCTTCATATTTGCGCATTTTTTCCTGTAGAGAGGCAAATTCAGATTTTGTGAGCTGCGGTATTACCACAGATGGCAACCTAGGGGAATACACACGTGCTTTATCAAGTTGTTCAATTAGTTTTTCTTTATCCATTTTCAAAAGTCCGCAAAATTCTAGGGTGTCAAAGGTTTTCACTTCCCTGGGAATCACCATGACATCGTAAGATGGCTGGTTGCTTACCAATAATTTATTTTCACGGTCATAAATATGGCCGCGCTGCGGATAATCGAAAACCCGTTTAACCGCATTGCTTTCAGATAATCCCAAGAAAGAATCATCTAGCACCTGCAGATAAAGCAGGCGGCCAGTAAAGGCGAAGCCAGACAGTAAGACAATGGTAAATAGAAGTAATTTCCTCATTTGCGTTTGGCACTGAATAGGGTTATAAAAATCAGACTTAAAATCAAGGTGAATATGCCGCTGAATAACGTCTTCTTAAAGATATAAAGTATGTCAGAAACGTTAAAGGTCTCCAGAAGGAATAATACAAAATGATGTATTAAAACCAAAGTTATTATGTAAATAAAACGCTCTGTAAAAGAAATGTTTGTGATTCGTATAGTATTGTATTCATAGGCAACACCAAAAACGGAGCGTAAAACCCACGGTCTGGAGTAGGCCATAACCAAACTTGCTGCAGCGTGCATTCCCCCGCTGTTGCTAAACATATCTAAAGTAATGCCAAGAAAAAAGCTTAATATGATAAGTAGCGTTCTGTTGTCGCCAATGGGAAAAAGCAGGATAAAAAGTACGTAGGGATACGGATTTATAAATCCCAAAAAGTTGATGTGGTTAAAAATAAGTACCTGAGCAAGTATTAACAAGACAAAGCGCAGGCTGTTTTTTGTAAAATCATTGTTCATCGCTGGTCTGCTCTTCTAGGATTTCAATTTCTTTGCGATCCAGGTTTTTGATAATATAAACATGGCCAATATTGGTCATATCATTAAATAATTTAATATTTATGTTATAATAATTTTGACTGGCATCAAGCTGAAAACTGCTTATTGTACCTATCCCTATCCCTTCGGGGAAAATAGTGCTCATCCCACCAGTAACAATGGTATCACCTTTTGCCACCGGCGCTTTCTCTTGTACATCTACCAGTTTTACGATATTGGGATCTTTGCCGTCCCATTCTAAAATCCCGAAGTGGCCGCTTTTTTTGAGCTTTGCGTTGATCTGCGAGTTGCTGTTCAAAATGCTTACCACGGTAGAAAATTTATTCGATACTTGATCGATCACTCCTACGATTCCTTTGCTGGTGATGACTCCCAGATCTTTTATAATACCATCGCGTTTGCCGGCCCTTAAGGTTATGAAATTGTCGCGAAGTGCATAATTATTGTTGATAACGCGCGCTTTAAAAAATTGGTACGTACCGTCAAAGGTCGAGGTATCTCTTTTTACGTTAACGCTGTCCATTGTGTTGAAAAGTTGCTGGCGCAAAATCCTGTTTTCTTCAAGCAATTGTTCATTGTGGATCTTAAGGTCAAAGTAGTCTGAAACATTACTAAGAGAAGTATAAATCCCACCAGAAAGAAAATTGGCTGAATTCACGAATTTACTCCTGTGGTACGAGTGGGATTGTATGGTAAAAAACAGGGAAAGAAGCAGCAATATAAAGAATAACAGAAAATTTCTGTTCTTGATTAAAATATTTAGTATTTGCTGCATGGATCATTCAGAACTTATGGGGATTAGTAGGATATGGTTAAATTGGTGTATTTATAGTGCCATTTTCCTGCCTATTTCAATACCGTTAGCCGATTTCTAAAGAATTAAAGTATGCTGTAATGCAAAGTGGATTTCTATTTTCCACTATTATTTGATCAGAACACTTTTAAATTTCCCTAGATTTTTTAGACAGATTCCAGTACCGCGTACAACGGCCCGTAGTGGATCTTCTGCAATATAAACGGGAAGGTCTGTTTTTAAAGACAGGCGCTTGTCCAGGCCTCGGAGCATACTTCCGCCACCGGCGAGATAAATACCGGTATTGTAAATATCTGCCGCAAGTTCTGGTGGGGTCTGCGATAAAGTTTCCATGACCGCATCCTCAATACGTAAAATGGATTTGTCGAGCGCTTTTGCAATTTCCCTAAAGGAAATCTGAACCTGCTTTGGTTTACCTGTCAAAAGGTCACGGCCCTGTACGCTCATATCTTCGGGCGGGGTGTCCAGATCTTCGGTGGCAGCTCCTATCTGTATTTTTATTTTTTCTGCAGTGCGCTCTCCCACATATAGGTTATGCTGGGTGCGCATGTAATAGATAATGTCATTCGTAAACACATCGCCCGCGATCTTGATAGATTTGTCACAAACGATCCCGCCCAGAGCAATCACCGCAATTTCGGTAGTACCCCCGCCTATATCCACGATCATGTTCCCTTTGGGCTGCATGATATCTACGCCTATCCCAATGGCCGCGGCCATAGGCTCATGAATAAGGTATACCTCTTTACCGTTGACACGCTCACAGCTTTCTTTTACCGCGCGCATTTCTACTTCTGTTATACCAGAAGGAATACAGACGACCATACGGAGGGAAGGGGGGAAGAGTTTCTTTTTTAGCGCTGGAATCTCTTTGATAAACATGCTTATCATCTGCTCACTAGCGTCAAAATCTGCAATAACCCCATCCTTCAATGGCCGTATGGTTTTTATATTTTCATGGGTTTTGCCCTGCATCATGGCCGCTTCCTTTCCTGCAGCAATAATTTTATTGGTCATTCGGTCACGTGCCACTATCGAGGGGCTGTCAACGACTACTTTGCCGTTGTGTATGATAAGGGTATTTGCGGTACCCAGGTCTATTGCAATTTCTTCTGTCAGGAAGTCAAAAAAGCCCATAAGCTGTGAAGGGGATTGAGGTTTACGCTAAATTTTTCTATTGCCTAAATATAGTTAAAATAAATGCATTTTAATGCTTAAAATGACGTGTTCCAGTCATGACCATAGTGATTTTATGAGCATTGCAATAATCTACGCTCAGTTGGTCTTTTATAGAACCGCCAGGTTGAATGATCGCAGTAATTCCAGCATTGCCGGCAATTTCCACACAATCAGGAAACGGGAAGAAAGCATCGCTCGCCATTACCGCTCCCTGCAAGTCAAATTTAAAAGAAACTGCCTTGTCCAGCGCTTGCGTTAATGCATCTACACGCGAGGTCTGCCCGGTACCGCTGGCACATAATTGCCCGTTTTTTACTAGCACAATGGTATTTGATTTGGTGTGCTTGCATATTTTTGAGGCAAACAATAAATCTTCTAACTCTTTTTCATTCGGTTTATTGCTAGTCACAAAATCCAAATCCTCTTTTTTATCTGTTTTATTGTCCTTATCCTGTACAAGCACACCATTTAGGCAGCTGCGCACCAGATTTTGGGGCAGTTTTACCTGTTTTTGAATTAAAAGCACCCGATTTTTCTTTCCTTTTAAAATTTCTAGCGCTTCTGCGGAAAAAGAAGGAGCGACGACCACTTCACAAAACAGTTTGTGAATTTCTTCAGCAGTTTGCACGTCAATTTCGGTATTGCAGATCAAAATTCCGCCGAAAGCCGAAACTGGATCGCCGGCAAGTGCATCTAAATAAGCTTCATGCAAGGTTTCTCGCTGGGCAAGACCGCAGGCATTATTATGCTTTAAGATGGCAAAAGTGGGCTTTTCAGCATTAAATTCAGCCATAAGATTTACCGCAGCATCTAGGTCAAGTAAATTATTATAAGACAGTTCTTTGCCGTGAAGTTGGTCAAAAACAGCATCAAAATCACCATAGAAAGTGCCTTTTTGATGTGGGTTTTCGCCATAACGCAGCGCTTTTGCTTGGGTGATACTCGCTTTGTAAACCTGCTCTCCTTCATTAAAATAATTGAAGATCGCGGTGTCATAATGTGAAGAAACATTAAAGGCTTTTGCAGCAAAGCGCTTACGGTCAGCAAGGCTTGTGCGTCCATTATCGGCGGTGATCAACTGCAATACTTCGTCATAATCTGCTACAGAGGATACACATAATGTATCCTTAAAATTTTTCGCGGTAGCGCGAATCAGCGAAATTCCACCTATATCGATCTTTTCTACAATGTCTTGTCCTGCTGCGCCAGAAGCCACCGTTTTTTCAAAAGGGTAAAGGTCTACGATCACGATATCCAGTTGCGGGATCTCATAATCCTTCATTTCCTGTTGATCGCTGGTATTTTCTTGACGATTTAAAATACCTCCAAAAATCTTGGGATGTAGGGTTTTTACACGCCCACCCAGTATAGAAGGGTAAGAAGTAACATCCTCGACAGCCTTGACCGGTATGCCCAGACTTTTTATAAATTGCTCTGTACCTCCGGTGGAATAAAGGATAATGCCCAGTTCATGTAATTTTTTTATCAAAGGCTCCAGGCCTTCTTTATTGTATACTGAAACTAGGGCTGCCTTGGCCTGTATGGCGTTGCTCATGCGTGTTTTTTTTAATAAAGTGCAAAAGTATGCATTTAACCACTAAAAATTAAAGGGCACCTCTAATAATTCAGTTTGGAATGATAGCGCAGGGTTTTTTTTAGAAACGAGTCGTCAAAAACGGAGTTTAGCATCGCTAAATGAGTATTTTGACGGTGAAGTAGCTGGAAAAAAGAACAAGCTAGCAACCAAAGTTGAGTTTTTAGAGATGCCCTAAAGGCATACCGCCGTATTTTATAACTTTAATCTGTAACGTTGGGCTACTACTTGCGTCCTATCAACCGTATGGAAAACACAGATGTATGTTAATTTACCTCAGGGTTTTAAAAGAAAGTCTTGCGTTTGCGATTAATGCGCTGCGTAATAATGTATTGCGAACCATGCTATCACTTCTGGGTGTAACCATAGGCATTTTTAGTATTATAGGGGTTCTTGCCGCCGTAGATTCGCTCAAAGCAGAAATCAAGGGCAGCCTTTCTTCTTTAGACAATAGTACCATGATCCTCATGCGGTTTTCCTTTGGGCCTTCTGAGATTCCACAGTGGAAAAGGGAGCAGTTTCCCGATGTTACTTATGATGAATATCAGTTTATAAGAAGGGAAGTTCCTAATGTGGAAGCGGCCAGCTTTCAGCTTAATGTGGGCGCGGAAACCGTAAAACATCAGGACAAAATTGTGACGGGAGTGAATATTACACCCGTTTCTGAGGGCTATTATAATATAGAGGCACTCCAATTTGCAGAAGGCCGGTTTTTTAATGAATCTGAAGCTAACAGTGCCTCTCCAGTAGCGGTTCTGGGCGATGAGATTGCTGATGGTTTGTTTGGGAACAGTGATCCTATTGGAAAAGAAATTAGACTTTACGGACAGCGTTTTACCGTTATAGGCGTCCTAGAGAAAGAGGGCAGCAGCTTTTTTGGACCTTCTAAAGACGGTGCGATTATCCTACCGGTAAACGTGGTAAGGCGCATTTATGGGAGCAATAAGAATGCGGCCTTCCCATCTATTGTGATCAAACCAGCACCTAATATCGACTTGGTGGAATTTAGCGCTGTGCTTGGGCAGCGCCTACGCCAGTTTAGGGGATTAAAACCCGGTGAGGTAGATAATTTCTTTATTAATAAATTGCAGGGGTTTGCCGACTTTATAGACAATATTACCGGTACCATGTCTACTATAGGCGGTTTTATAGGTCTATTTTCGTTATTGGTGGGTGGTTTTGGTATCGCAAATATTATGTTTGTGAGCGTGAAGGAACGCACCAATTTAATAGGAATTCAGAAAGCGCTAGGCGCGAAAAACCGTTTTATACTCTTACAATTTCTTTTTGAATCGATCATATTGGCGATTCTCGGCGGACTTATAGGCTTGTTTTTAGTTTGGATCATAACTTTCATTGCGTCCCAGTTTACGGGCGATTTTGAATTTATCCTTTCGCTAAAGAATATTTTTTATGGTATGGCCTCTTCTATTGTCATAGGTATTATTGCAGGTATCGTTCCTGCAGTAATGGCTTCAAAACTGGATCCCGTTGAAGCTATACGGACTGGAATGTAAAATCCCCCTAACCCCGAAGGGGGAATTTATAGCGGAAAGAATTCGAGAGATTGATCAGAGTGACGACTCCCCCTTTGGGGGCTGGGGGGATAACATTCCCGCAACTTGCTCATTTACCCATTCCAGAAAGCGTTCGTCTTCTTCCGTAAATGGATCTGGAGTATTTGAGTCTATATCTATTTGTCCCACGTTTTCGCCATTCACAAATAACGGTACTACAATTTCAGATTTTACATCGATGCTACAGGCAATGTAGTTGTCTTGAGCGGTCACATCAGGCACCATAAAATTTTGGTTTGAAAGTGCGACTTGGCCACAAATGCCACGACCAAAAGGGATTACCGTATGATCTGTAGGTTTTCCGGCAAATTTTCTAAGCAGTAGTTCGGCTTTATCCCCGTTTTTAAAGTAAAAACCTACCCAGTTATAATGAGGAATATTTTCTTTAAGAATATCACAAACACCTTGCAGACGATCATCTACTTTTAGATTTTTATCTTTTAAAATTGTCGATACTTGGGGTTTTAATGCTTTAAATGTCATTTTTGTGTATTTTTAGGGTTTTAAAACTTATTGTCTTGATAGAATTAATCGGCAAATATAAGTCGGTACTTCGATTTATCCTTACTTTTTTAGGCACCTATATTGTGCTAACCTTACTTTACAGCTATTATTTGCGACACGCAGATGGGGAGTTGTATTACCCTGATTATATTACCCAAAAGGTTGCCCAGCAATGTAAGTGGCTTTTAAATATATTCGGTTATAAAGCGCAAATACTGCCACACCCAGATGAAGCTGCGATAAAACTTATGTTGAACCATCGGTTTTTGGCGCGGGTTGTAGAGGGATGCAATAGCGTGAGCGTTATAATACTTTTCTGGGCCTTTGTCGTGTCGTTTTACAATGGTTTAAAAAAGACACTACTTTTTATTCTGCTGGGAAGCGTCGGGATCTATGTAATCAATATTATGAGGATCGTATTTTTGGTTGTGGCCATTTATGAGTATCCGCAGTACACCGAATTTTTGCACAGCATTATATTCCCTGCGATCATTTATGGCTTTGTCTTTTTATTATGGCTTTATTGGATAAATATCTTTAAAGCGAGAAACCATGGGTAAACTGCCTAAGATCGGTATTATTTTAGTTCTTTTTATGGCACTGGCCGTGGTGCGTCTTTTTGAAGAAAGCCTGTTCTACGATCCATTACTTTCCTATTTTAAAGGGGGATATCTTGAAGAAAATAGGTTGCCACTACTTGAATACTGGAAACTTCTAGGTTCTATAAGTTTTCGGTTTTGGCTCAATACAGTGATTTCGCTTGTGGTACTTTATGTCGCTTTTGGAGAAATTAGCATTGTGAAATTTTCACTATTATTCTATGCGCTCATGTACATTGTGCTTCTTTGCGGCTATTTTTACATTCTATTTCACTATGAATCAGACCAGTATCTTTCCCTTTTTTATGTGCGTCGGTTTTTAATACAGCCATTGTTGGTAATCCTGTTGTTGCCGGCGTTTTATTATCAAAGCCAAGTAAAAAAATAGGTTCGTATATTCACATAAAATAAACAAAAGATGAAAAAAATACTCGTTTATGCTGCGGCCGCGTTTTTAATGGCCTGCGGCGAAAAGAAAACTGAAAATAAATCGGAAGAGCAAGTTTTTGAAGTCGATACGCTTGCGGAAAAGAAAGAGGCCCAAAAACATATTTCTGCTGAAAGGAATGCTGTAATAGAGGACGAACTAATCGCTTCAGTTTATGATCAATACAATAAAATCAAGACGGCACTTGTCAATTCTGATCCCAAAACTGCCAAAATGGTCGCCGTGGAGCTGATTAAATCTGCCGGTCCCGAACTGGAATCTACCGGTCTGCGCGAAAGTCTTTCGGTCTTGGGAAATACCCAAAATATTGATGAACAGCGCAAAAGCTTCTCCGCTTTTACGGCTGTTGTAAAAAATATGCTTGAAGGTAAAGTGTCGTCAGGAACCATTTATTATGATTACTGCCCAATGGCCTTTAATGGAAAAGGTGGCTACTGGCTTGCCAATGAAGAGGAAATTCAAAATCCATATTTTGGCGATAAGATGCTTGATTGTGGTACGATAGAGGAGAAACTGGAGTAATGACGCTATTCTGAATATTCTATTTTCAATCAGAATCTTAATAAAAACCGCCTATATTTTCACTAAAATAAGCGGTTTTTATTCATTTTAAGGTAATCTAAATTATTCTTAAGAAACTGCAGTAAATTCAGCATAACTATAAAATCTGCATCTCCTTATTGTACAAATATAAAGAAGCCACTTCAAATCAATGAAGTGGCTTCTTTTTAATAACTCTAAACTCTGAATTCTTAACTTAATTCAGTTTACATCATGCCTGGCATGCCGCCGCCCATTCCTCCGGGCATTTGGCCACCTCCGCCTGCGTTTTCTTCAGGGAAGTCAAACAGGGCACATTCTGTAGTAAGAATCATTCCAGCAACAGAAGCCGCGTTTTCAAGCGCTATTCTGGTTACTTTTTTAGGATCGATGATCCCTGCTTTTAGCATATCTACATACGTTTCTGTTTTTGCATCGTAACCATAGTTATCTTTACCTTCAGTTACTTTTGCAATGACTACAGAACCTTCGCCACCAGCGTTGGCAACTATAGTGCGTAATGGTGATTCGATCGCTTTAAACACGATTTGAACACCTGTAGACTCATCCATGTTGACAGTCTCTATGTCTGCAAGTACCTTTTTGGCACGTACGTAGGCTACACCACCACCGGCAACGATTCCTTCTTCTACCGCTGCGCGGGTTGCGTGAAGTGCATCATCTACACGGTCTTTTTTCTCTTTCATCTCCACTTCAGAAGCGGCACCTACATAAAGTACGGCAACACCACCAGCTAATTTAGCAAGGCGTTCCTGTAATTTCTCACGGTCATAGTCACTTGTAGTGGTTTCGATCTGAGATTTGATCTGGCTCACACGTGCTTTGATATCTTCTTTTTTACCAGCTCCATTTATAAGCGTGGTCGTATCTTTATCTAAAGTCACGGTTTCTGCAGTACCCAGCATGTCAATTGTAGTATTCTCTAAAGAAAAACCACGTTCTTCACTTATTACGGTACCACCAGTTAAAATAGCGATATCTTCAAGCATTGCTTTACGACGGTCACCAAAACCTGGAGCTTTTACAGCTGCGATTTTAAGTGCACCTCGCAATTTATTTACAACAAGAGTTGCAAGTGCTTCACCATCTACATCTTCAGCGATGATAAGCAATGGCTTACCTGATTGTGCTACGGGTTCCAATACAGGAAGTAAATCTTTCATTGAAGAAATCTTCTTGTCATAAAGTAAGATATAAGGATTCTCCAATTCAGTCTGCATTTTTTCGCTATCGGTAACAAAATATGGAGAAAGATATCCGCGGTCAAACTGCATTCCTTCTACAACATCTACATAGGTATCTGTACCTTTTGCTTCTTCAACAGTGATTACACCTTCTTTACCTACTTTACCAAAAGCGGTTGCGATCAAATCACCTATAACATCATCATTATTGGCTGAGATCGAAGCTACTTGCTTAATTTTTTCTGAAGAATTGCCAACTTCTATTGCTTGCTCTTCCAAGTTTTTGGTAATCGCAGCAACGGCTTTATCTATACCTCGCTTTAAATCCATTGGGTTTGCACCAGCAGCTACGTTTTTAAGACCTTCGGTCACGATCGCTTGTGCAAGAACGGTAGCAGTAGTTGTACCATCACCGGCAAGATCACTGGTTTTAGAAGCAACTTCCTTAACCATTTGCGCACCCATATTCTCTAGTGGGTCTTTTAATTCTATTTCTTTTGCAACGCTCACACCATCTTTGGTCACCTGTGGTGCGCCAAATGATTTGCTGATGATCACATTACGGCCTTTTGGCCCTAGTGTTACCTTTACTGCATTTGCCAACGCATCAACACCACGTTTGATTCCGTCGCGCGCTTTGATATCAAATTTTATATCCTTTGCCATTATTTTGATTTGTTTTATTTCCGCTTTGCGGAAGTTTCTTAAAATATGAATTGATTAATTAGAAGTAACACTTAGCTTTAGATTACGGCCAGAATGTCTTCTTCACGCATGATCAGATAATCTGTACCTTCCAGTTTAAGTTCGGTACCAGAATATTTTCCATACAAAACGGTATCACCTTCTTTGACAGTCATGTCGTAATCTTTCTTTCCGCTTCCCACTGCTACTACTTTTCCGCGTTGCGGCTTTTCTTTAGCGGTGTCAGGAATATATATTCCTGAAGCTGTTTTAGTCTCTGCGGCCATAGGCTCAATTAAGACTCGGTCTGAAAGTGGTTTAATGTTTACTCCCATTGTTTTATAATTTTTTGGTTGAACTATTTTTTTTATATTCTTATGTGGTAGGTGGCAGAAATTATGCCATGCGCCAGTTGCTGACAAAACGACAAAAAAAAGACCGCATTCTTGCGGTCTCTATAATTTATTACGACAAAATTGTCATTTATTTGTCGGTTTTGTCTTCCGTCGTTGACGGACTTATATTTTGCGGTGCTTTCTGAGCGGGTGTGTTGGGAACTATGTTTTCTACGTCAGACCCTTGAATCATTTTTGATTCTGCTGAGTCTCCCCTGCCAAAAATAGTAACGTTGGAGATTAGAATAAGGACTAGTAAAAGCGTAGCAAGAGCCCAAGTACTTTTGTCAAGAAAGTCTGTGGTGTTTTTAACGCCACCTACTTGCTGTGAACCTCCACCACCAAATGATGAAGATAATCCCCCACCTTTAGGGTTTTGCACCATAATCACTACGATTAGCAAAAATGCTACTATCACAATGAGTCCTAAAAATATTAAAAACATAATCTTTTATTTTTTATTGTCTTGCAATTCGTCTATTGCCCGAATTTGGTCTGCAAAGGAACCACTTTTTTCCGGATATTTCAAACTTAAAATTTTATAAGCCTGTTTTGCTTTCTTATAATTTTTTTGTTCCACATAAACCCGGGCCAGCGTTTCTGTCATTAAGTGCTCGTCTGGCACATTTTTGACCTCGGGAATGATGTTTTTGACCTGCAATTCTTCTTTGGCCTTCATTCTGATCTTGGGATTATTAGCTATAAACTGGTCAATAAGTTTTATTTTGCGTTTTTTCTCAGGATTGGCAGGAGTGATTTTCTCTTCTTTTTCACCGTTTTCATCTGGTTTTTGGTTGTTTTCCCTATTTATTGGACTAAATGAAGTGATTTTTAACCATTCACTAAAAGAATGCGTCTCGTTTGTTGTAAAATCAAGCGGTTTGCCGGCGCCCAGCGTTTCTTCAGGCTTTGATTCGGTTTGTTCTTCTTTTTCGGTTTCCTTCCGCTCAAAAAAATTGGGGTCGAGAATCGTATTTGCTTTCTGCAGTTCTTCCCGTTCCACTTGTTCAGAGACATCCAGCGCGTTATTGACCGTCATATCATATAACTTGTCTTCCTGCTGTTTGATTTGGTTACTTATGGCATTCTGATTAAAAACAGAAGAGGTGATAAACTCAAAAAGGATGCTTCTATCTTGCGTCTGGGCGGCGGCACGTTTTAATTCTTTATTATACTTATAACTTTCCTGATTTTTTAAACCTTTGAGATAAAGCACTCGCGCCGGCTGAAAAAACGGAAACTGCTCCACAACCTCCTCCATATCCACCGTTTGTGCCGCGGTGATATGCTCGGGATGTTCGAGAAGGTATGTGAAAACATCTATGTTCATAAATTACCAGTCTGCCAGCGAATCGTTAAAAATATCCTGGGTAATACGCTCATAAATCTCGCCGAGCGCATCATCTAGTGCGGCTCCCACAAATTGCGTACTTGCCGACCGGTCCACAAAAAAGGAGTAACGCTTGGTGAAATCTTTACTGCCATCTTCTACTTTGGTATTGACAAAACGCACATTTACCGCAACGGTAAGACGGTTTTGCGCGGCCACGTTATCTGAAGTCGCTGTCTGCGGTGCGATATAATAATCTACGATCTCGCCTTCATAAATAAGGTCACCACCATCATTCGCAAGCGTTAGACTGCTTTGATTTTGTATAAGGTCTGCAAGGGCAAAAGTGAACGTACGCTCTATCCCAGGTTCTACAAGCGGGGCGTTGTTCTGGAAATAATTTACCTGAAAGGTTTTGGTGCCTTCCGGAATACTTATTCCGCTCAAGGAATAAAACTTGCAGCTCACAACCAAAAGCAGACAGCTCATTAAACCGATAATTTTTAATTTATTCAAAAAAGTGATTTTTAAGGTTTCTTAATCCATTTAGATAGCTCCCCCTTCGGGGGTTGGGGGGAAGGGATTATAGGTCGTATTGTTTAATTTTCCTATATAAAGTGCGTTCACTGATGCCCAGTTCTTTGGCCGCCAGTTTGCGCTTGCCACTGTGCCGCTCCAGCGATTTCATGATCAACTCCAGTTCCTTTTCCTGCAAGGATAAGGTTTCTTCCTCTTCTACATCTTCGGCAAAAGAATATTTATCGCTTCCATTTTCTTGCTGTTTTGATTCCTGCGGAAGTTGTAGCACTTCGGTAATGTCTTCGGCACTTTCATAATCATCCTCTGAATCTTCTCGGTAGATTTTGTTGATCAGCGATTTATTTTCCTCTTTCACAGCTTCGCCGGTACCTTTTTCCATAAGTTTCAACGTCAATTTTTTGAGGTCATTAAGGTCGCCCTTCATGTCAAAAAGCACTTTGTACAGGATTTCGCGCTCGCTACTGAAATCGCTTTCCCCTGATTTGCGCTTAACGACTGCCGGGAGATTAGAACCCATATCTGGTAAATAGGCGCGTAACTTTTCAAAACTGATGCTTCGTTCTTGTTCTAAAACAGAGATTTGCTCGGCAATATTGCGCAGCTGCCGTATATTTCCGCCCCAACGGTATTTTAAAAGCAACGGTATAGCGTCATCTTCCAGCCGAATCGTGGGCATTTTATACTTATTGGCAAAATCTGAAGCAAATTTGCGGAAAAGCAGATGAATATCATCCTTACGCTCGCGCAAGGGCGGCAAGTGGATATCTACGGTACTCAAGCGGTAAAACAGATCTTCCCTAAACTTGCTTTTATCAATGGCATCAGACATTTTAACATTGGTTGCAGCCACGATGCGCACATCGGTTTTCTGCGTTTTTGAAGAGCCCACACGCAGAAATTCGCCATTTTCAAGCACACGTAAAAGCCGCACTTGCGTGGGCAACGGCAGTTCACCTACTTCATCTAGAAAAATGGTTCCGCCATCGGCTTCTTCAAAATAGCCGCTACGCGAAGCTGTAGCTCCCGTAAAAGCACCTTTCTCATGTCCAAAAAGTTCACTGTCTATCGTTCCTTCGGGAATAGCGCCACAGTTTACGGCAATATATTTATTGTGCTTTCTATGCGACAGCGAATGAATAATACGGGGAATACTCTCTTTACCCACACCACTTTCACCGGTCACCAGCACTGAAATATCGGTCGGCGCCACCTGAATGGCCTTTTCCACAGAACGATTAAGCTTCGGGTCATTGCCTATGATACCAAAGCGCTGTTTGGTTGCTTGTACACTTTCCATCCCCCTAACCCCCGAAGGGGGGATTTAAGTTGAACTTAGATTTAGAATTATATGTTTTCATTAAGATTTTCTATATTAAAAATGATTTTTATTTTTCTTTCCCATCCGAGTAAGGGCTCCCCCTTCGGGGGCTGGGGGGAGTAAAAGTTCCCCCTTCGGGGGTTAGGGGGAATAACCTACAGCCTCGCCCAGTAAGGTTGATTTAGTACAGCTATTTATTTTAACCATGACAAAATCGCCCACTTTATAATGTTTTTTTGGAAATACCGCCACGGTATTCTGCGAATTTCTTCCGCTCCATTCGGCATCGCTTTTTTTGGATTCTTTTTCGATTAGGATTTCTACGGTTTGTCCCACCATTTTCTGGGTATTGTGGTAAGAATGTTCCAGTTGAAGGGCAATTACTTCCGCCAGGCGGCGTTTTTTTACCGCAAGCGGAATATCATCTTCAAATTTTCTTGCGGCCATTGTCCCTGGGCGCTCGCTGTAGGCAAACATAAACCCAAAGTCATATTTCACATATTCCATAAGGCTCAGCGTGTCTTGATGATCTTCTTCTGTCTCTGTGGGGAAACCGGTCATCATATCCTGAGATATCGCGCAATTGGGAATGATTTTGCGCACATTGTCTATTAAGCTGAAATATTCCTCACGCGTGTGCAGGCGGTTCATTTTCTTTAAAATACGGTCGCTACCGCTCTGTACCGGCAGGTGAATATAGTCGCAAATGTTAGGATACTTGGCCATGGTGTGTATTACATCTAGAGTCATATCCTGCGGATTAGAAGTAGAAAACCGAATGCGCATTTTTGGCTGGGCTTCCGCAACTATCGACAAAAGATTGGCGAAATTCACCGAGGTGGCCTGTTGCATAGTAGAAGCGCGTTCAAAATCTTTTTTGAGTCCGCCGCCATACCACAGGTAACTATCCACATTTTGACCAAGCAGCGTAATTTCCTTAAAACCCCTTGCGCCAAGATCGTTCACTTCTTCCACGATACTCTGCGGGTCGCGGCTGCGCTCCCTGCCACGTGTAAAGGGCACTACGCAAAAAGTACACATATTGTCGCAGCCGCGAGTAATACTCACATAAGCCGAAACCCCGTTACTCTGCAAGCGCACGGGTGAAATATCACCGTAAGTTTCATCTTTAGATAAAATAACATTAATGGCGTCACGTCCTTCTTCAACCTCCTTTATGAGGTTTGGCAAATCTTTGTAGGCATCTGGGCCCACGACAAGATCCACGATTTTTTCTTCTTCTAGAAATTTGCTTTTGAGGCGTTCGGCCATACAGCCCAGTACGCCAACTTTCATTTTTGGATTGTCTTTTTTTACCGCATTGTATTTCTCTAAGCGCTTGCGCACCGTTTGCTCCGCTTTATCACGAATGGAACAGGTGTTTACAAGCACCAGGTCTGCTTCATGAAGGTTTTGGGTAGTATTAAAACCTTCTTTTGCAAGAATGGAAGCGACGATCTCACTATCGCTAAAATTCATCTGGCAGCCGTAGCTTTCTATAAAAAGCTTTTTAGAACTGGTATTGGTAGGTTCCAGCACGAGCGTTTGCCCTTGAATATTTTCATCTATTATCTTCTCCATAAACCGGTGCTTCTCTTTTTAACAAGCTGCAAAGATACAACGAATGGAATTTGTGACAAACTGGCAGCATTAGAATATTTCGCCTTTGGCGGAAGCCTAAAAATAATTTTCTGAAATTTTATTTTTTTGACGCAACCTTTTAGGAAAAACTGCATCTTCTTTATATATGAATCATCTTAAAACGAATGTGTTATGAAAAAACTACTACTACTTTTTATATTAGGGACAACATTTCTGGCCTGCAAGGATGATGATAATTCCGAATATTCGATGCAGAACATTGCAACGCCAATAGTAATTGATAAAGCCGATCTACGCGCGAGTTTTAACCAGCTGGAAGTTGGAGATCCCAAACCCATTGAGAATTCGGGGAAATTTTATGCATACGGTGATTACATTTTTATAAATGATATTGGTGCTGGTATACATATTATAGACAATACAAATCCCAGTGCGCCGGTCAAAAAGGGATTTTTAAAAGTTCCCGGAAGCAAGGATATGGAAGCTAGGGACAATATTCTTTATGTGGACAGTTATTCTGATCTGGTATTATTTGATCTTTCTAATATTAATAACATAAAGTATTTAAAAAGCTATGAAAATATCTTGGGAAACAACAGTTATGAGTGGCCTTTGTTTACACAGAATGTAGATCAAGTGGATTATGATGCTTTTGATTCTTCTAGCCAAATAGTGGTTGGCTGGGAATATTCACGGGAATTACGCCCTGTTGTGCGTTATGATTATATGGAAAATGGAGGTTTAGTAAACACCGCAAATGGCACCGATGGCTTTTCCGGAAGCGGGCAAGGTGGTTCTTTTGCTCGGTTTAATGTGGTTAATGACCGGTTGTATATAATCAATGAAGGGCAGCTTTTTGTTTTTGACGTTTCTAACCAAGAAAACCCCGTCGTTACCGGTAAGCAGAATCTCGATTGGAATGTGGAAACCATTTTTAACCAAGATGATTATCTGTATTTGGGAAGCCCGAATGGAATGCATATCTATGACATTGCAGACGTAGATCATCCCACATCGGTTTCTGTCATAGCACATCTTTTCGGTTGTGATCCTGTGGTGGTGGAAGGCGATTATGCGTATGTGACCGTGCGCGGTGGAAATAATTGTGGTCAGGATCTGAGTTTTCTGGAAGTGATAGATATTTCTGATAAATCAAATCCACAGATCGTTAAGGATTATGATATGATCGAACCCTACGGACTGGGAATTCATGGCGGCCAACTCTTTGTGAGTGACGGTCAGTATGGCCTGCATATTTATGATAAAACCGACCCAAAAGCCCTGAAATTGGTCGAAAATAAAGGTAATTTGAACGTTTTTGATGTGATTCCGCTGGAAGATAAATTGCTGATGATAGGCGGGCAGACTTTGCATCAATATAAATATATCGATGGCGGTATTTCTGAAATGAGCACGTTTCAGTTGAATTGAGGGAAGTGTCACTTCGAGTGTTTTTAATTGAAGCGATAGCGGAAATCAAAAATGTATCGAGAAGCGTTGTTAGTTCTAAATTTTCATTAAAAGGACAACGCGTGAGGGTTCTCGATACATGCTCCTATCGTCGCATACTCGAACTGATTTTTCTGATCAATAACTATGATGAGACCAGAAATAAATTCAGGTTGACGAAAGATCAAATGATTCCGTTTCAGTTGAATTGATAATGAATAAAGAGTATGTCATTCACGAAATCACTCCCTTCCCTTTGGGAAGGGTTGGGGATGGGACCAGCGCACTCCGTGAACATTCATTTTTAAGGTATAAACCGCTTCAGAAGCTGTTATAAAAAGTGTTTTTTGATCGGTTCCGCCAAAAGTTACATTTGCGGTCCATTTTTGAGGTACATCGATATGCTGAATCTGTTTTCCTTTTTCGTTGAAAATAGTAACGCCGTCACCCGTAAGATAAACATTTCCCTGATTGTCAACGGTCATCCCGTCTGAGCCCATATCGGCAAAAAGTTTTCTGTCTGTGAGTTGGCCGTCTTTACCAACTTTAAAAACATACGTTTTGTGATCATCAATATCTGCGATATACAGTTTTTTACCATCGGGCGCACCGATGATGCCGTTGGGCTGGTGTAAATTTTCAGCCGCAATTTGCGGTTTTTCGGCGTTTTTCGGCAAAAAATAGACACGTTTGGCTTCTTGTTCAGGTTTGGTGTGCGTCCACCATGAGCGCTGATAATAAGGATCTGTAAAATAAATGCCACCTTTAGGATCTACCCAAAGATCATTGGGACCATTCAATTTTTTATTATCAAAAGCGTTAATTAGAACCTTGATGTTTTTATCGGGATCAATGCTCCAAATTGCCGTTTTTTCATCTGCCGTAGAAAGCAAATTACCGTCATTATTAAAATATAAACCATTAGATCGCCCAGAAGGTTGCATATACGTTGTGACTGAATCACTGGCAGCATCCCACTTTAAAATGCGGTCATTCGGCTGATCTGTAAAATAGACATTACCCGCTTTATCACTGGCCGGGCCTTCGGTAAAGGAATAACCGTCTGCCAGTAAAGTTATTTTTGCACCTTTAGCGATAAGGTCGTTTTCTTGCGCCTGGCAGAAAACGGGGGGAAATAGGAGAAAAATGAGTGAAATGTTGGATAAAATGGAATTTTTAAGCATTGTCTTTTGGTATTGGTTTACAAAGTGTTTTCTTATTGACCTTAAATAATTGGTCACTAATAATATTGAATGGTTCTAATTTAAGATACCATACTTTCTTAAAGTTCTGAACATTTTTTCTGCGAGTTAATCTTGTATCAGGTTAGTCTCTTTTTGGACCACTCAGCATTTCACTCACAATAAGCATTTGTGCTCCTTCTTTATATATGTTTTTGGTGGCCATTCCTATTTTACCGTGCTTCGATTCAATAGGCTCTTCAAAATTATTGATGTTCATATATTTTACCATAACCGTTAACAGGTCTTTTGCAAGGTTTCAGCATCGTTTTCTAAAGTAGAAATTGGATTGACTTGAATTTGTGCACCTATTGCTTTTAATACTTTCTGTATGGTCGCAAACTGAGGTTTGGCCCCTTCTGAAAGTGCTTTGTATAAACTCGGCCTGCTCAATCCGGTTTCTTCAGCTATTTTGGTCATTCCTATTGCTTTCGCAATATGGCCAATGGCATTTATTATATCTACTTGATCCCCTTCTTCCAGAATGGAGTTAAGATACTCGGCAATCATTTCTTTGCTGTCCAGATAATCAGCTATATCAAATTTTGAAGTTCCCATTTTCTATTTTTTTAAATTGTTCCAGATTTCTTTAGCTTTTTTGATGTCCTTCTTTTGCGAAGATTTATTTCCGCCATTGAGCAGAATGACTATTTTCCCACCTTCTTTCTTAAAGTAAATTCTATATCCTTTAGCGAAATTTATGCGCAATTCGCTAATTCCTTAACTTAAAGGTTTAATATCACCAAAATGACCATCTTGTTCTAGTTTTTGAATCCTAAATAGGATTTTCGCTTTGGCCTTCAAGTCCTTCAGCTTTTTCAGCCATTTATCAAATTCAGCTGTTTTTTCAATGATGTACATTTAAAGTGTATCTAATTGGATACAAAAATACATAGAATTTTTGATTTAATAATGCTTTCTGTATTTTTTGGATTGTGCTAAAGTGACTTAGAGCTTTTTTAAACTTCCCTGCTGGAAAGACAGGATTAAAAATCCAGATTGCTATCGGGATAGAAATCAAAAAGGAGCCAGTTTAACAAGCTTTTAGCTGAAAAAGCAAAAAAATCATGGTCACAGATTTTTTTAAAGTACCATTAGATATTGGGAAGCACGGATAAATATAAACAGACGGTTTCTTTCCAATAAAGTAAGTAAAGATGACAAAAACAGACCATTTTTAAGCGATTTATACCAGAGGACAGATCCAGAATTCAGCATCTTTTTTGCCTGAAATAATCACTTTTCCTGCCAAGTGTTTTTTTTAATATACTTTTGCACTTCCAAAGTTTCAAGTGAAAATGTATATTTTATGCAGGTAAATAGCTTTGAAGCACAAACAAAAGAGAGATTATGGCTAAAAACTTAGTAATTGTTGAGTCCCCGGCAAAGGCAAAGACCATCGAGAAATTCTTGGGCAAAGATTATAAGGTAGAAAGTAGTTATGGTCATATAGCAGACCTGCCCAAAAAAGAACTTGGCGTAGATGTAGACGGTAATTTTAAGCCTAAATATATAGTAAACAGTGATAAAAAGGCTGTTGTCAAAAAACTGCGGGACTTGGCAAATAAATCTGAAATGGTCTGGCTCGCCAGTGATGAGGACCGGGAAGGGGAGGCCATTGCCTGGCATCTTGCCGAAGAGCTTCATCTGGATAAAGCGAAAACCAAGCGAATCGTTTTTTCAGAAATTACACAAAAAGCCATTTTGCGCGCGATCGATAATCCACGTGCGATAGATTACAATCTGGTAGACGCGCAGCAGGCACGTCGCGTGCTTGACAGGCTGGTAGGTTATGAAATTTCACCCATTTTATGGCGCAAGGTAAAAGGCGGACTTTCCGCAGGGCGGGTACAATCGGTTTCCGTGCGTTTGATAGTGGAGCGTGAACGTGGGATACGCGATTTCTCTGCTGAAGGTTATTATCGTGTAGATGCAGAATTTGCCAATGAAGACGGAAAAACACTAAAAGCTAAATTACCCAAAAATCTAGATACAAAAAAAGACGCGCACGAACTTCTAGATGCAAATGCCACCGCAACTTTTAAAGTAGCCGCGCTTACCACAAAACCGGCAAAAAAATCACCTGCACCACCATTTACCACTTCAACGTTGCAGCAGGAAGCCTCTCGGAAACTTTATTTTTCGGTGAGTAAAACGATGACTCTTGCCCAACGGTTGTATGAAGCTGGTCTTATTACTTATATGAGAACCGATAGCGTTAACCTTTCGCAGGATGCGAAAGAAGCTGCGCAAAAGGAAATTCTCTCCGCTTACGGAAAGGATTTTCATAAAGAGCGTAATTACAAAGGTAAAAGCAAGGGCGCACAGGAAGCGCATGAGGCGATACGGCCATCAGATTTTAGCAAGCACTCGGTCAATATAGACCACGATCAGGCGCGTTTATATGAACTGATCTGGAAACGTGCCATTGCTTCTCAGATGAGCGAGGCTCTGCTGGAACGTACCAATGTGCAAATTATTTCTTCAAACCATCCCAGCAATTTTACTGCAAACGGAGAAGTGATCAAATTTGAAGGTTTTTTAAAAGTATATCTGGAAGGAAACGATGACGAAGATGATGAGGAAAACGGAATTTTACCACCACTAAAAGAAGGCGAAACGCTTAATAATCTATTTATTAGCGCCACAGAGCGTTTTACCCGTGCTCCATACCGTTATACGGAAGCTTCTCTGGTTAAAAAGTTAGAAGAGTTAGGAATAGGCCGACCTTCCACTTACGCGCCTACGATTACCACGATCCAAAACAGAAAATATGTGGAGAAGGGAAATATAGATGGTACCGAGCGTGAATATGTGCAGCTGATGCTGAAAAAAGGCGAAATTAAAGAAAACGCCCTGAGCGAAAAAGTGGGTTCAGATAAAGGAAAACTAGTACCTACCGATGTTGGAATGGTAGTGAATGACTTTTTGGTTACCCATTTTAAGAACATTCTAGACTACAATTTTACCGCAAAAGTAGAAGAGAATTTTGATGAGATCGCTGAAGGTAGAGAGGATTGGACAAAAATGATGAAGGACTTTTACAAAGATTTTCATCCCAATGTACAAGATGTTGCCGAAAATGCTGAACGTGAAGTTGGCGAGCGCATCCTGGGCAAAGATCCCAAAACCGGAAAACCGGTGAGCGTGCGTCTGGGCAAATATGGCGCCATGGTGCAGATAGGAAGCGTAGAAGATGAAGAGAAGCCTCAGTTTGCCGGCCTGGGACCAGACCAACAGTTGAACACCATCACTTTTGAAGAAGCGATGGATCTTTTTAAATTGCCTAAGGATCTGGGTGAGTATGAAGAAGAGCCAGTTACCGTTAACAATGGCCGTTTTGGTCCATATGTGAAATTTGGCAAGAAATTTATATCCCTGCCCAAAGGAAGGGACCCGCTAGATGTGGAACTTGAAGAAGCGATTGAATATATTAAAGAGAAGCAAAAAGCAGATGCTCCCATTTATCATTATGAAGAAAAGCCCGTGCAGAAAGGCGTAGGGCGTTTTGGTCCCTTTATTAAATGGGACGGTATATTTATCAACGTAAATAAAAAATATGACTTTGATAATCTGAGTGATGATGATCTAATTCAGCTGATTGAGGATAAAAAACAGAAAGAGATAGATAAGGTCATCCATGATTTTAAGGAGGATGGAATTCGTGTCGAAAAGGCACGCTGGGGCAGGACCAATGTAATCAAAGGTAAAACCAAGGTAGAATTGCCCAAAACCGTTGATGCAAAAGTGCTCACGCTTGAAGAAGTCAAGGATATTCTGGCTAAAAAAAGTCCAAAAAAGAGCGCGGCCAAGAAAAAAGCCCCAGCTAAGAAAACGGCAGCCAAGAAAAGTACTGCGGCGAAGAAAACAACAAAAAAGAAAACCACTTCAAAAAAGAAATAAGTTATGCCTTTTGAGAACTTGCTGCCGGTTGCTGATGCTGTGGTGGCCCACGCACCGCTTTTTCATAAACAGAGTCTGGGCAATACGATAAAAATACATACCGCTCAAGATGGTTTACCAGAATTTGACGGAGTGGCGGTCGCACTTATAGGATTACGGGAAAACAGGGGCCGGCTGGATAATCTGGTTGGAAAGCCCGATTTTCAGGCGTTGCGGGTTGCTTTTTATAAGTTATTTCCTGGGAACTGGCACGCTGTGGTTGCAGATCTGGGCGATCTGGATGCTGGCGAGTCTCTGGAAGATACTTATTTCGCTGTAAAGCAAATCACCGAAAGTCTCTTTAAAATGGATATTATACCTATTTTTTTGGGAGGTAGTCAGGATCTTGCATATGCGGTATATCGCGGTTACGACAATCTTGACCAGATGGTGAATTTTGTCAATGTAGATAGCCGGTTTGACTTGGGTGACAGCAGCAATCCCATGAGCAACACTTCGTATCTTGGTAAGATTATTGTTGATAAACCATACAATCTCTTTAATTATGCCAATATAGGATACCAGACCTTTGCTAACAGCCAGGAAGAGATTGAGTTAGTACAGAAACTATACTTTGATGCGTATCGACTGGGCGAGATCATTCCAGATATAGCGCTTGTGGAACCTATTCTAAGGGATGCAGATGTAGTGAGTGTAGACCTTGGCGCGATAGAAAGTAGTGCCCTTGGGTTTATGCATAAAGAGCATCCCAATGGATTGAATGGCAGAGAGATTTGTTCTATTGCCAGATATGCAGGGCTGAGCGACCGGGTAAGTAGTTTTGGAATTTTTGAATATGACCAGACCGGTGATATGGAAACAGCAAATGCATTACTTGCGCAAATTATCTGGTATTTTGTGGAAGGCGTCAATTACCGTGTCAATGAATTAGTGCCCGAGCGCCGTGAGGGTTTCTTGCATTATGCCGTACCTGTTGATGATGAGGTTTTGAGTTTTTATAAAAGCGATAGAACTGGAAGGTGGTGGATAGAAATCCCGTTTTTACAAGGGCTCAATAATAAATTAAAAAGGCATACGTTATTACCTTGCGCGTATCAGGATTATGTAAACGCCTGTAATCAGGAGATCCCGGAACGCTGGTTCAAAGCCAGGCAAAAAAATGAATTATAAATTGTTGAGCATACTTTGGTTAAAGGGATTTTATAAGTAAACTACCTCGGGGCAAGCCCACGAGGCATTTAGCGGAAAAATTTTTTCACTTCTCGAGGCAAGCCTCGGGGAATTAAACCCAATAGAGATTAAAAAAATTGTGTATTAATTTTTTTATAAATAGGTTTACGCCCTCAAATCTAGTATTTAACCTAATTTTCTACCTATGAAGAAGTTTATTGCATTTATTGCGATGATAAGCTTGTTGTCTAGCTGTGGTCGTAGTGATCGTGGCGAACTTGTAGGGGCCGATGGCAAAAAATGGAACTCTGAGAAACCATACGGTATGACGTTGATTTCTGGAGGAGCTTTCATCATGGGTAAAAGTGATGATGATATTGCCAATGTTATGGATGCCCCCACAAAAACAGTAACGGTACGATCCTTCTACATGGACGAAACTGAAATCACGAATTCTGAATATCGCCAGTTTGTAGACTGGGTAAAAGATTCCATAATACGTACGAGACTAGCTATTTTTGCCGATGGACTGGGTGAAACCCCGGGAGATGGAGGTATAGGCGAATATGCTTTTCTCAATAATGATCCCGAGGAAATGAGCCCTTACGATCGCTATATGTATGATAACTATTATAGTTTCAGTGAAGATTATACCGGGCGAAAACTCAATAAACGTATTGATCTTGTTGATGATCCTCAGGATTATCCAGATGAGTATTATGTAGAGGTTATGGATTCTATGTATATCCCGCTTGAAGAAGCATATAATGGTCACCGTACCGTAGATGTGGACAAATTAGTTTTTAAATATACCTATCTGGATATGGAAAACGCGGCCCGTGAGAAAAACGGTAAGCGTTCAGACTATATACGTACAGAAAAGGTGAATATTTATCCTGATACCACGGTATGGATCAAGGATTTTTCTTATTCCTACAATGAGCCTATGCACAATGATTACTTCTGGCATACGGCTTACGATGATTATCCTGTGGTAGGTGTTACCTGGGAGCAGGCAAGGGCATTTTGTAACTGGAGGACACTTTATAAGAACGCGTATAAGAAAAGCCGTAACCAGCAGATGGTAAACAGATTCCGGCTTCCCAGTGAAGCAGAATGGGAATATGCCGCACGTGGCGGACTGCAAGGCGCTACTTACCCATGGGGTGGACCGTACGCTAAAAACGATCGTGGTTGCTTTCTGGCCAATTTTAAGCCTCTTAGAGGTGATTATGCGGCTGATCAGGCACTTTATACCGTAGAGGCAGATTCTTACAATCCTAACGATTTTGACTTATACAATATGTCGGGTAATGTCGCAGAATGGGTCGAGTCTTCCTACGATCCCAATGCCTATGAGTACATGTCTACAATGAATCCGAACGTTTCAGACCCGCAAAATGAACGCAAAGTCGTACGTGGCGGTTCTTGGAAAGATGTTGCTTACTTTCTACAAGTAAGTACACGAGATTATGAATATGCAGACTCTGCACGCAGCTACATTGGCTTTAGAACTGTTCAAGATTATCTAGGTGTAGACCGGGATATCAGCATGCGCAGAAGATAATAACTTTTTTCCCAAATATATAATTGTACTTAACTGATTCATTTACTCAAATTTAATTACTAAAAAAAAAAATGTCAAAAAAAGGAAAACTTTCAATAACCAATTTCATTTATGGAATGGGTGCAGCTATTGTAATCATAGGTGCTTTGTTTAAAATACAGCACTATCCCTATGCATCGCTTATATTAAGTATAGGAATGATCGTAGAGGCCGGTGTATTTGCATTTTCAGCTTTTGATAGAGCGCAGAACGATCTTGATTGGTCACTGGTTTATCCTGAACTTGGTGGTGATGCTCCTGTAAAAAAAGCAGCTCAAAAAGAGGAAATGTTAGAGGCTGAAAGTTCATTGTCCAAAAAATTGGACACCATGCTTAAAGATGCGAAGATTGACGCGCAGCTTATGGAAAGTCTTGGTACAAGCATCCGTGGTTTTGAAGGTGCTGCTAAAGGTATTGCGCCTACGGCGGAAGCAATGACTTCCACACAGCGTTATAGCGAAGAAATGGCCCTTGCCGCTGCTCAGATGGAATCTCTTAACGGGTTGTATAAAGTACAGGTTGAAACCGCTGGAAGACAGGCGGCGATCAATAATGAGGTGGTAAAAAACGCTGGTGTGCTTAAAGACCAAATGCAAAGTCTGGCGACTAATCTTTCTTCTCTCAATGGGGTCTACGGTGGTATGCTTTCTGCAATGTCTCCTAAACGATAACTGCTAAGAATAAAACGGAAAAACGTATTATTCAATAGTAAAAAAATAAACTATGGCAGGAGGAAAATTGTCCCCAAGACAAAAAATGATCAATCTTATGTATCTGGTTTTCATTGCGATGATCGCAATGAACGTAGATAAGGAGATTTTGAGTGCATTTAAGATTTTTGATGAAAAATTCACTACATCTAACATGAGACTGGATCAAGAAAACCAGTTGGCGATGGCCGGTCTGGAAGCAAAAGCATCTGAGCAGGCTGCTAAATATGTACCCCTTTTAGAAAAAGCGAGAAAGGTAAAGACCATCTCCGATAATTTTTATACCTATCTGGGCAATATAAAAGATACCCTTACGGAAGGAGTGGACACCAGTAGTTACACAAATCTGGATACATCAGCAAAACTTGATGAACGCTGGTTCACTGGTGATCGCTACACGAAGCAAGGAGATTCTTTCATAGCCGTGCTAAATAAGTATAAAGAGGATATGGCCGCGGTGCTTGAACCACAGTTCAGCAATGTGAACCAATCCGTGCAAAATGATTTTAATATTTCACCAATGACCAATTCTGAAGGAAAGGAAATAGCTTGGCTGAAGTATAACTTTGAAGGTTTTCCGCTTGCGGCATCCATTACACGGTTTACACAGATGCAGAATGATGTAAAAGCCAACGAATCTGAAATTTATTCTTCCCTATTACAAGGCCAGTTGAGTAAAGACGTCTCGTTGAGTAATTATGAAGCGATCGTGATTCCAGAAAAAACAGCCTTCTTTTCAGGAGAACGTTTTAAGGGAAAAGTGGTTTTGGGTCGTTTTGATAATTCTTTGAATTTTGACAAAGTGGTGATCAACGGTAAAACAGTATCTAATCTTAAAGCGGGTCAAGTGGTGCTTGATTTTCCTGCAGGAAATGTGGGAACACAAAAAATCTCTGGAGAACTTGTCTATACGGAAGATGGTAAACCAAAATCGATTCCCATTAAAAGTGAATACGCGGTAATAAACCGCCCCAATTCGGCTACTATTTCAGCAGATAAGATGAACGTGGTTTACCGTGGAGTTGCAAACCCCATGACTATTAGCTTTGCCGGAGTTGCAGATAATAATGTTTCGGCAAACGCCACAGGATTATCCAAAAACGGAAGCAGCAGCTATACGATGAACCCTGGCAGTGGTCGCGAGGTTACCATAAATGTATCGGGAACTTTACCAGATGGTTCTAAGGTGAGCGATTCAAAGCAATTTCGTATTAAAGATATTCCACGGCCTACGGGTACTGTGCGTGGGGAATCTGATATAATAAAAATGCAAAAGAATGCGTTAACTATATCAACGATAGGCGCAAACCTTCCAGATTTTGATTTCGATTTAAATCTACAGGTATCAGGATTTAAGATAAATGTACCTGGAAAACCGACTATTGAGGTTAGTGGAAGTAAAATGAACGCAAGGGCAACTGATCTTATCAATCAAGCGCCTCGTGGCTCAACGGTTCAGATTTTTGATATTAATGCAAAAATATCCGGAAACAGCTCTTATTTGTTAAAGCAGGTTTCACCGGTATTTGTAGAACTTACTAATTAAAATTATATGATAAGCATAAAGCGTTTATATATATTTTCAGGCCTAATCCTTTTGGGAAGTACGGTTTTTGCGCAGAATAATATTCTCAACGCAAAGTCGCCAGAAGAGATGTATAAAAAGACAGAAGGGCAAATGCTGCTTGACAATGACAAGCCGCTAGAGTATGGTTATGTAGATAACCGCGATGTACTCTGGGGCCGTAATGTTTGGGAAGTGGTAGATCTTGATGAGCGTGTAAATTTTCCGCTGTATTATCCTATAGATACTAATAACATAGGGCCCAACCGCAGATCACTTTACGATGTGCTTGTTACAGCGGCTAAAAAAGGTAAGATAGATTTATATTCTGACTCTTACTTCAACAAGAAAATCACCCTGAATGATATTTCTGCGGCGATGTCTAAAGTAGATACGACTGATCTGGGTATAGAGCAAATCAATGCTGGTGAACAGCTGGATGCGCAATATATAGACAGGCGTGATATCAGTGCGGCAGATATTGAGCAGTACTACATACGGGGATATTGGTATTTTGATAAGCGTCAAGGTGAATTAAAATATAGATTAATGGCGATTGCACCTGTTGCACCAGACGTCAACTTTATAGATCAAGATAAGCCCGTGCTGGTTCCTTTATTTTGGGTCTGGTTTCCTAAAGCGAGAGAGGTTTTACATGAAGCCAAGGTTTTTAACCCACAGAATTCTGCACAACCCATATCGTTTGATCATTTGTTGAATTCAAGAAGATTTAGCGGGATGATTTATCAGATTGATAATATACAGGGCGACCGCGCGGTAAAGGAGTACATAGCTGAAAACTCGATGATGCAACTGCTCGAATCGCAGCGCCTTGAAGACGAGATTCGCAATATGGAAATGGATATGTGGAGTTATTAAAAAGCCCTATTTCTAAGTAAAAATCAATGAAAAAGCGCCCATTTTTGGGCGTTTTTTGTTTATCATGTGGGATGGAAGAAAGAGATTATATAGTGGTAGGACTTGGCTTGGCAGGGATGGCATTTTGTGAACAGCTCGTGGCGAATAACAAAAGCTTTGTTGTTTACGATAGTGGGAAGTCATCTGCCAGCCGTGTATCTGGCGGCGTGTATAATCCTGTTATACTAAAGCGTTACACGCTGCCTTGGGAAGCCGAAAAATTGATGGATCTCGCGGTGCCGTACTACCGCAGACTCACCGAAAAGCTACAGGTAAACGCCATGCATGATGTAGCGGTTTTACGCCTATTTTCGTCGCCAGAAGATCAGAATAACTGGTTTGAGGCAGCGGATAAACCCGGTTTAAATCGGTTTTTGCGTCCACAGTTGCGCAAAGAGCCCATAGCGGGGCTCAATTCTCCATTTCATTTTGGGGAAGTTTTAGAGACGGGTCGCATAGATGTTCCGCAATTATTGGATGCCTATACTGCGTATTTGAAAAATAGGAATTGTTTGATTCAGGAGAATTTTGAATATGATCAGATGGAGTTTGATGACAAGCCGGCGGTTTATAAAAACCAGCGCTCCAGATATATTGTTTTCGCCGAAGGCTATGGATTAAAAAAGAATCCGTTTTTTTCAGAACTTCCTTTGGTAGGTAACAAAGGTGAATATATAATCATAAAAGCAGAAAACCTGGCGCTAGATGCGGCGCTTAAAAGTCAGTTTTTTATTATTCCCTTAGGAGGACATCATTATAAAGTGGGTGCGACCTTTAACTGGAAGGACAAAGACGCTAACCCAACTACCGCGGCGCGGGAAGAAATTCTGGAGAAACTGCGCAAAGTCATTACTTGCGATTTTGAAGTGATCGATCAGGAAGCCGGCGTGCGGCCCACGACTGGTGACCGTCGTGCTTTGCTGGGCAAACATCCCCATTATCCCAATCTGGCACTTTTGAATGGTCTAGGTACGCGAGGTATTATGGCGTCTCCACATCTTGCGCAGATGCTCTACGCCTATTTAGAAAATGATCAAAACCTCCCAGAAATTGTGGATATTATGCGTTTTCCGAAGAAGTTTGATAAAGTGAAAAGTGAAAAGTGAAAAGTGAAAAGTGAAAAGTGAAAAGTGAAAAGTGAAAAGTGAAAAGTGAAAAGTGAAGTGTAAATAAGGTACAAAGACGACATCCGTCAATTAAGTCTGATAGTAGGTGGCTGAGCGAATTTCTTGAAGTTAGCGCTGAAAGGAATCCGTATCGAATGGTAGGTGGCTGAGTGAATTTTTTGGAGCCCTAGCGGAAAGAAATTTGTATCGAAGCCCCGGTGAAATCCACAAATCTACTTCGCTTTCTCTGGATTATAATTTACAAAGAGATTGATCCAGATATTGCGGGAGATGCGCATGATAATGGGAAAAAGCACAACCAAGGTGCCAATAATCGCAAAAAATGATGTCATTAATCCGCCGCCCAGAAAAAAGTGAGCGATGACAAAAGCGGCTACGGCACAAGCGATACCAACACCATAACTTACATACATGGCACCAATGAAAAAAGAAGGCTCTATATTAAATTTCTTGTCACAGTGGCTGCAACGTTCATGCATTTTAAGCGTTTGTGGTAAATTGTATGGATTTTTAGTGATATACATATCTCCCTGATGACAAACGGGGCATTTTCCAGTAAAAATACTGTAGATTTTTGTCCCTTCTAAAAAATTACCCATACCCCTTTATTTTTAAGCACTAAACAATTGAAAATCCAATTGGTAATGAGCGCAAATTTAGGCATCTTTGCACAAAATTAGGAACAAGTATGCACGCAAATGTAAACGCTTGATCTTATTGGATTTAAATACACTATATGCTTAATATACACAATCTTTCCGTTTCCTTTCAAGGCGAATATTTATTTAATGATGTCACTTTTAGACTTAATGATGGCGACCGCATAGGCCTTGTGGGTAAAAATGGCGCTGGAAAATCTACAATGCTCCGCATTATTTCTGGCGAACAGGAATATGATACGGGCCAGATTGCGCTGGAGAAAGAGGTGCGGATAGGTTTTTTAAAACAAGATATTGATTTTGTGGAAGGCCATACCGTACTTGAAGAGTCTTATCAGGCTTTTGAAGTCATCAAAAAACTGGAAAAACGTCTGGAAGAAATAAACACTCAACTGGTGGAACGAACCGACTATGAAAGTGAGGGTTATCATGATCTCATGGTAGAACTCAGTGATGTGCAGCACCAGTACGAGATACATGGCGGTTACAGTTATCAGGGTGAGACCGAACGTATTCTTATGGGTCTGGGCTTTAATCGTGAAGATTTTAATAAACTTACCAGTACGTTTTCTGGTGGGTGGCGCATGCGTATTGAACTGGCAAAACTTTTACTGCAAAATAATGAAGTGTTGTTACTGGATGAGCCTACAAACCACTTGGATATTGAATCGATCATCTGGATAGAAGGTTTTCTGAAAAGCTATACCGGTGCGGTGGCCATCGTTTCGCACGATAGGATGTTTCTCGATAATGTGACAAACCGAACCATAGAGATTTCGCTGGGGAGGATTTATGATTACCCAAAACCGTATTCTGAATATTTGGTGCTGCGCGAAGAAATGCGAGGCCAGCAACTTGCTGCACAGAAGAATCAACAAAAGGAAATAGACCAGACCGAAAAGCTCATCGGAAAATTTAGGGCAAAAGCATCTAAGGCCACCATGGCGCAATCGCTCATCAAAAAACTCAACCGAATGGATATCATCGAGGTTGATGAGGATGATAACAGCGTGATGAGCCTTAATTTTCCCGTTTCTGTAGTGCCGGGCAAAGTGGTTATAGAGGGCGAAGGGATCTCAAAAAGCTATGATGAGAAGGAAGTTCTCAAAAACATAGATCTTTTTATAGAGCGCGATACCAAAACTGCCTTTGTGGGCCAGAACGGACAGGGGAAATCCACCTTGGCAAAAATCATTGTTGATGAGCTTTCGCATAACGGAAAATTGAAACTGGGCCATAATGTACAATTGGGGTATTTTGCCCAGAACCAGGCCGATCATTTGGACGGTTCCAAAACCGTGCTCGATACGATGATAGATGCTGCCAATGAGAAAAACAGAAGTCGGGTGCGCGATATTCTAGGCTCGTTTCTCTTCCGAGGAGACGAGGTAGAAAAATATGTACGGGTGCTTTCTGGAGGCGAGCGCAACAGGCTTGCACTGGCTAAACTCATGCTGCAGCCCTTTAATGTGCTGGTGTTGGATGAGCCCACAAACCACTTGGACATCAAGTCAAAAAATGTACTTAAAGACGCATTGCATCGTTTTAAAGGTACACTGATTATCGTATCGCATGACAGGGATTTTCTGCAAGGTCTTACTACAACCGTTTATGAGTTTAAAGATCATAAAATCAAAGAATATCTGGGAGACATTGACTTTTATCTAGAGCAGCGTGCCGTAGAGAATATGCGGGATATAGAGAAGCGCGATATTCAGAAAAAAAATAAAGCGCCGAAGACCGAAGTAAAAAAAAAGGATCAGCACGATCAGAAAAAGTATAAAACGCTCACCAATAAGCTGAGCAATATTGAGTCTGAAGTGAACAAACTGGAGCGAGAGGTCAAAAAACTGGATGCGCAGCTCGCCAATAATTATGAGCAGACCGCAGCAAAAGAAGGATTTTTTGATAACTATCAAACGAAAAAGAAAAAAGCAGAACGCCTCTTGGAAGACTGGGCAAAAATCTCTGAAGAATTGGAAGAATATGCTTAAAATTGGTTATTTTAAGCCCTCCAGAGGCTTTAATTATCCGAGGCTAGATTTAGAAATGAAAAACTAATTCCCGCTTTTTATCTCGCAAGCCGGTCTGCCCAGAGGTGTGGATATTAGTTTTTGGTCAAAAATAAATTAGCCGATGCTTGAACATTTTTTTTCATGTCCCCATTGCTGGGAAGAAATATCGATGCTGCTTGATCCTTCAGCGAGCACGACTTATATTGAAGATTGTGAAGTGTGTTGCAATCCCATAGAAGTTCACGTTTCCTTTGAGGCTGGTGAACTAGTGGCATTTGATGCCGTAAGCATCGAACAGTAATTTTCGGATTTTCTTCTCTTCAGGGGTTGTAAAGAAATAAAATATGTGGAATTGACGATGTTATTTTGTTTTTTAAGGAGGCAAAAAACATAGCTTTAGCCTTAGCTAAGGCGAGGCTTTTTAACGATGTTAAAGAGCTAAAGAACAAATTAGAATGTATAGATCATTTTTTTACAAGCCCTTAATAATTTATCTATGACCCCAATGAACAAACAAGCACAAACAACCAATGTAATCTTGATGGTGCGCCCGGTGGCCTTTAGAAAAAATGAACAGACCGCGGTAAACAATTATTTTCAAGAAGACATTAAAGCCAGAAATGAGGAAATAAACGGTAAAGCACAACAGGAATTCGACACTTTGGTCAATACATTGCGCAGCACTGGCATTCAGGTGCTCGTGCTTGATGATGACTTAATTGAGGATACGCCAGATTCCATATTTCCCAATAATTGGGTCTCCACACATGCCAATGGCAATGTTGCCGTTTACCCAATGTATGCCGAAAACAGAAGGAAAGAACGTCGTGATGCTTTTTTTATCTTGCTGGAAGCACACGGTTTTGAGATCAAGAATATAATTGATTATACCGAAGCTGAAGAAGAAGGTTTTTTTCTGGAAGGTACGGGAAGTATCGTTTTGGACCGTACCAATGAGAAAGCCTATTGTGCGCTTTCCGCTCGCGCAGATGAAGAACTTTTTATTGAATTCTGTGAGGATTTCGGGTATTTTCCGGTCATTTTTAATGCCTTTCAGACTAAAAATGGCAAGCGTTTGCCCATTTATCACACAAATGTGATGATGTGCATCGCAGAAGAATTCTGCGTGATCTGTCTAGATTGTATCGATGATAAAAAGGAGCGCAAAAACGTAATACAGCATTTAAAGGATTCCGGTAAGGAAATCATTGCCATAAGCGAAAACCAACTGCAACATTTTGCCGGCAATATGTTACAGGTAATTAATGATAAAGGTGAAAAATTACTGGTGATGAGCCAGGACGCATACGAGAGCCTTTCTCCAGATCAGATAAAAACCATTGAAAAATATAGTAAGATCATCAACACCGATTTATCAACTATTGAAACCTGTGGCGGCGGAAGCGCGCGCTGCATGATGGCAGAGATTTTCTTACCGAAGGTTTGATTTTGATTTTTTAAGCATTTCTAAAGATAAACTTACTGGTAGGATCAAAACAGCGAATAGCCAATAATCAATAGAAAACCGCCATAAATGGTTTAAAAAATCAAGGTTTTTAAACAAGCTCTTAGAATAAAAAATATTTTAACTATTATAGTAAACGTATCCCGGCTTCACGGTATTTTTTAAGATCGGGGGAGTTGGGGTCTAATTCGGTAACTAAGGTATCCACCGCAATTGCGTCACAGACTTTAAAGCGGTTGAATGTATTTAGTTTCTTTGAAATGGTAAGGGAGACCAATTTTTTGGAAGACATGACCATCGCCTTTTTCATTTGTGCAATTTCCCAATCCTGTTCTGTAATACCTTTGTCAATATCCATGTACCCAGTTCCTAGAATACAAATATCTACAGTAATTTCCGATAATAAATTTATCGCACTTCCACCCGTTGCCAGTTGCGATCCTCGTGATAATTTTCCTCCAATTAAATGAACTTCATTAAATTTCGATGAACTGTTCAGCAACTCAACAGCCATAGGTAAACTAGGGGTAAAGATTGTAAGATTCATCTTTGTTGGAAGCAATTTGGCAAACTCTAAATTGGTCGAACCGCCGCTAATTAAAACCACATCTCCATAATTTAAAAGCGAGATCCCCTTTTTTGCAATGATAAATTTATTTTCATATATCTTGCGGCTGTGATCAGAGTGAATACTAAATCCGTTCGAAACTGCCCCGCCATGAACTTTCTTTAACTGCTTTAGCTTATCAAGTTCTTGGATATCGCGACGTACGGTGTCCATGGAAACATTAAAGCTGCTCATTAAATCGCTTATTAGTACTCTGTTATGTAAATGTACTTCATTGAGAATTATCTGATGACGCTCCTGTTTTTTCATATCATAAATTATGTTTAGGCAATTTATTCAGTAGATATATTTTATATGGATTACATAAGGCAGATCACATTTTTTGTTAAAATTAAGATCTGATTGTTTTCCTTTCAAAGTTCTTATTAGAAAATTGAGCATTATAATGCTTGTAAAAACAGCAAAATAACTCAATTTATACGGAAATACAGCAAAATAAAATTAATTAATGCTGCTTTTAATTGCAATTAAGGATTTTATATAATAAGTTTGTTCCAAGTAAATGTTAATTATTTAACAAAAAAAATGACATCAATTTTTTTAGCGCTTCTATCTCTGCTTGCTGCGAAAACTTTTACGTGAGATTTAGAATTATTAGAAAGGTTATTGATTAGTCTTGAATGTCAGCTCCCGCGGTATTTATCTCTTTGAAGAGCCACAGTACAAAACTGTGAGACTTCAAAATAAACAGAAAGACTTTATTTTATTTAAAAACTTTATATTTCTCTGATTATCAATGATTATCATTTTATACTGTATAAAGTTTTATGCCTGTCCGTAACTTGTACCAAAGACAATAAATTCTTAACTTTAAGAAGTGAAATCTAAAAATTAAAGTTATGAATTTAGGTGAATTTTTTAAACAATATCCAGATGAACAGTCTTGTATA
>Ga0314774_1000108_pt1 | contig 73648 bp, 54 predicted proteins | sample MetaGCBIA2018_FD_204515 | JGI IMG/M metagenome (GOLD analysis project Ga0314774, IMG submission 204515) | Cryopeg brine microbial communities from Beaufort Sea near Barrow, Alaska, United States - CBIA 2018 | ecosystem: Environmental > Aquatic > Marine > Coastal | place: USA: Alaska | collected... | reverse complement strand
GATTATTTGTACAATTTGAGGTTATGGCAACTTGTAACTATGTGTGAAATGGAAAACAGGTTTTATCAACTTCAAAAAACCACCCCCATAAAATTGGATGCTTCTTCACTTATCCTGGTATTTAACGCCACACTTTCCATCAGGTACCGTATGGATGAGAAAAAATTTGATGTGGATGGTACCTATAATGCCCGATATGAAATTATCAAAAAACGAATTGACAAGGCTTTTATAAAAGATACTGAGGAGCGCATTACCCAGAAAGGGAAATTGGCCATTATATATTCACACAACAGTGATGAAGAGGAGTATCTTAAATATGTAAAATACCTCCAAATCAGGAACTATCTGGGTGACCAGGTAGAATTGCTGGAGCTGGAAGATGTTCAGGGAGTAATAGGTTTGCGTGCTTTAAGGGTAAATATAATTTACAAAAAGAATGAACCTGCTTCGGAAAATACAATAACAAGTAAAGATCTGGTAGCTTATTTAAGCAAGTAAAAAGCGATCACGAAACTGATTACCGAGGTAATGATCCCAACCATAAAAACAGTATAGGTCAACCTTAACAACTGGTACTTTCTATGCAGGACTTTTCCCAGTAAATGAAGATCCAGCATTAGGGATTCGTAAACATAATCCTTGTCCCTGATAATTTCATTGATTCCCCATTTAAACTGATCAAAGGGCATTTTATGGAAATTTCCGAAGAACAATAAATTCACCTTTCTTTCTTCAACCTGTTTTTTTGTAAACTCCCCGGAAGTAATATTTGGCCTTGTAGCCATAATTGACAGGATTATCGAGGCCACACTGAAAATCACTAAAATAAGGGTAGGAATCAACAAGTGCCTGTTGGAAACAGAATCCAGTTTAGGAATAATATTGGCCAATGCAAGGGAAATAATGATCGCATTTACAGAGAGCAGGATGTTTGCCTTTGTATCGGCGATATCGCTTAATTTTATGTGGTTTCTAAGGGTAACCCTAAACAGGGATTGAATACTTCTTTCAGGATTGTCATTTTTGAATTTAGCTTTTAATTTAGCTTTATTCTCCTCCTTCTTAAATTTTCGCGCCTGGTTATTTTTCTTTTCAATTAAAAGTGAAAGGTTTTTATCTTTTTCAGGCTTCCAGTTCAATACTGCATAATCGGTGAAATATTTGTGTTTTTCGGTAAACAGTTTAATATTTTCATCAAGCCATTCGGTTGGGGTGAAGTTTTTTATGTTTTGTAACTGAAGTTCCTGCCTCAATAATTCGGAAATATATTGAAAATATTCCCTGGCTAAATGAGAACTGTCAGCATCCCGGATAATTTCTTCCAATTTTGATTTGGGGGTAGAGTCAATTTTGGTTGCCAAGATACATGCAGTGATAAGATTTATGGTTTCAGGATCAACATCGTTTTCTTCTAAAAACCCTTTTGCAATTTTTGCGCTTTCCTCCTCGTGACCTTTAAATTTCAAGGTATATCCGGTGTCATGCAGCCAGACAGCCAATAACAAGGCCTCTTCCTCTTTAACAATTATTTCGGAATTCTCAATTAATTCTTTAGTACTTTTGACCACTCGCAGAGTGTGATTGTAATTGTGGTATATAAAAGTTTCGGGTAATTTTTCTTTAAACAAGTCAAATACAAACTTTTCTGCCTTTTTAATTAATTCGGTCATTTAAAAATAGTGATTAGAGAGAAGTGCCAAATTACAAAAAAATATGCCTTTTAAATTTTTATGAAAAAAAATAACATAATTCTAACTTTGTTAGCTGCAATAGCCTTTTACGGGTGTTCAACTTATAACCCTAAATATCGTGAAGGAGAACCCTCTCAAAATTTTGGATATCCCAAAGATCTTAAAATAGAGAAATCTTTTTATTTGCTGGGCGATGGAGGTTATTCACCTCCCGGTGGAACTTCCGAAGGGCTTATAGCTTTAAAAGATTATATGGATTCTGTCAAGGCTAAAGACAACTACACAATTTTTCTGGGGGACAATGTTTATCCCGCGGGAATGCCACCTAAAGATAGCCCGGAAAGGGAAGAGTCAGAATACCGGTGGGATGCCCAATTGGACGCCATAGAGAAATATGAAGGCAATGTGATCGTGATTCCGGGAAATCACGATTGGTACAACGAAGGTGTTAAGGGATTGGAAAGGGAAGAGGAGTATCTTGAAGATAAATTGGGGGACAAACTTATCTGGGCCCCAAAAACTGGCTGTGGATTGAAAAGTATTGAAATAAGTGACGATATCCAGCTCATCGTAATAGATTCACAATGGTATCTGGAAGATTGGGACAAGCATCCATCCATTAATAACAATTGTTCCCAAATTAAGACCAGGGAAGCTTTGTTGCTGGAAGTGGGGTCTGAAATTGATAAAAATCAAAACAAAACCATTCTTCTTGCACTGCACCATCCTTTGTTTACCAACGGAGTTCACGGGGGTCAATACAATTTAGAAAGACATCTTTATCCTTCACAAAAAAAGATCCCTATTCCTGTTTTAGGTTCCCTGGCAATGTTAATACGTACCAGCGGAGGTGTATCTATTCAGGATCGCCAAAATGAGCGTTATAAGTCGATGGCAAAAAGACTGGAGACTTTGGGTCAAAAATCGGATAGATTGATTTTTATTTCAGGACATGAGCATACTTTACAATATATAGAGCACGACAAAATAAAACAAATCGTTGCCGGTTCGGGATCTAAAGGGAATTATGTAAACCTGGGCAATGATGGTCTTTTTGCGTATCCAGAGCAAGGTTTTGCCGTATATGATGTCTTTGAAGATGGTTCTTCCTGGGTGAGTTTCTACGGAAATAAGGATAATAAGGCGAAATTATTGTATCAAAAAGAGGTTTTTGCCGCCCCTCAACCTTATGATGTTTCGAACTTACCTGATGATTTCCCCCAAATGGTAAAAACTTCGATTTACGAAAAAGATGATACCGAAAAAACAGGACTATATAAAAGTGTTTGGGGACAACGATACCGGGAACTTTACGGAAATGAAATAGAAGTACAGGTTGCCGATCTGGATACCTTATATGGTGGTTTAACTCCCGTGAGAAAAGGGGGGGGGCATCAAACAAAAACCATCAGGCTTCAGGATAGCCTGGGCAGGGATTATAATATGCGCCGACTTAAAAAAAGCGCGGTACAATTATTACAAACCGTTGCTTTTAAAGATACTCCCATTGAAAATCAGTTGGAAAATACGATTGCTGAAAATGTGATCGAAGATTTCTATACAGCAGCGCATCCCTATGCCTTTCTCACTATTCCAACCTTGTCTGAAGCTGCCGGGATATATCACACCAATCCTCAATTGTTTTATGTGCCTAAACAAAAAGCTTTAGGGAAACTCAATAAGGATTTTGGTGATGAATTGTATATGATCGTGGAGCGTCCGGAAGACGATTGGATGGGGCTGGACAGTTTTGGCAAACCTAACCACGATATTCAAAGTACTTCAGGGATGTTCGAAAGGCTTCGGCGTGACGAAAAATATTCCCTGGATGAAACAGCTTATGTGCGGGCCAGGGTCTTTGATATGCTTATAGGAGATTGGGACAGGCACCAAGATCAATGGAGATGGGCAGAATATGAAGATGAAGAAGGCAACAGGACCTTTGAGCCTATTCCACGTGACAGGGACCAGGTTTTTTCAAATTTTGACGGGGCATTTTTCGGAACTTTAAGAGGACTTACCGGTTTTGCCAATCAATTTGCCGTATATGGTCCGGACATAAAAGACGTGAAGTGGTTTAATACTGCCGCAACAGGTTTGGATCGTGAGTTATTACAAAATGTTGGCAAAGACACCTGGATGGAACAGGCAAAATTCGTTCAGGAAAATATCACCGATGAGGTGATAGAAAACGCATTTTCAAAATTGCCCGAAAATATGCGGGGAAAATCCACAGATTATATTATTGAGAGCCTTAAAGCAAGGAGAACCAATATTTTGGATATCACGACCAGGTATTATCAACACCTTGCTAAACTTGCAATTGTCACAGGAACGGATAAGGATGATTATATAGAAATAACAAGAACGGACAATGGTCAAACGCGGGTTAAAGTTTCAAGATTAAAAGACGGTAAAAAAGCCGATGTTGTAAGTGATAAGATCTATAAAGCAGGGGAAACCAAGGAAATTTGGGTGTATGGCCTGGACGATGATGATGTTTTTGAGATCACCGGGGAAGACAACAACCTTATTTTTGTTAGATTAATTGGCGGCCAGAATAACGATATTTATAGGGTAGCAGCCAATAGTGGTAATAAAGTTAAGATCTACGACTACAAAAGCAAACCCAATACTATAGAATCTAAAGGAAATGCAAAACTCAGGCTTCAGGATACCTATAACATAAACACCTTCGATAAGGATAAAAAGACCTTTAATACTAATACATTGGTTCCCGGTTTTGGTTACAATCCGGATGATGGTTTTAAAATAGGTGTTCAGAGCGTTTATACCACAAATGGGTTTAAAAGAAATCCTTTTACCACAAAACACATTTTTTCAGCCGGATACTACTTTGCCACCCAGGGATTCGATTTGAGTTACCAGGGGGAATTTGCCAATATTGTCGGTAAATTTAATTTGACGGCAGGAGCATATTACACGAGTCCTAACTTTACAACCAACTTCTTTGGTTTTGGTAATGAAACCCCAAATTTTGACGATGAACTGGATTTTGATTACAACAGGATTAAAATCAGTAAAATTGGCGGAAATTTTGGTTTGGTAAGAAAATCTCCTTTCGGAAGTTATTTTGGATATTTGGCATCTTTTGAAGGAATTGAAGTAGATAAAACCGAGGATAGGTTTATCACCGAAGAATTTAATTCGAATGATCCCGATCTGTTCAACAGAAAATATTTTGCCGGATTGGATGTAACCTACAGATATGAAAGTTACGATAATGATTTAAACCCAACCCGTGGGATGAAGTTTGAAGCGATTTTAGGCGGAAGGTTGAACTTGGATAATACAGATAGATATTACGGTTATTTTAAACCCTATCTTGGATTTTATAATGCGCTCTCCCATAATAGAAGGTTGGTTTTAAAATCCCAGGTGCAGGCCCAACTAAATTTAGGGGACGATTATGAATTTTATCAGGCCGCGTTCCTAGGAGGGGATACCGGTTTGCGTGGGTACAGATTTCAAAGGTTTGCAGGAAAAAGCGCATTTTCTACTGGAGCCGATCTACGTTACAGTTTTAGTCAGTTTAAAACTTCCTTCCTACCAGTTCAAATCGGTATTTTTGGGGGCTATGACCTTGGAAGGGTTTGGACAGAAAACCAGGACAGCAATGCATGGCACAACAGCTATGGAGGAGGTTTCTGGATAAACAGTGCCGAAGCCATCACCGGGACCTTCAGTTTGTTTAGCAGTGATGATGGTTTGATTTTTTCCTTTGGATTTGGATTTAAATTTTAATGAGAAAATAGAAGTTAGAAGTACGAGGTTAGAAGTACGAAGTAAAAAAGTGGAAAGAAGTTAGAGGAAAGAGCCAAGATTATAGAAAAGAGATTAAAGAAAAACATTTGTGTACTTGCCTACCGGCAGGCAGGTTCGGGGCTAAAAAATAGTGGAGATTAACGTCTGCGTAAATCTGTGATCTGATAGCCTTAGGGAGCGGTAAATTAAAAACGTGTAGCAATGTGATTAATGGGAAAATTCGGTTAACCGCATTCAGGGAAGTTCAAAAAAGAGGAAGGAAGAGGCGCTGCAACGTTTTACCGATAAAAAACAAGTGAAATTTATGCTTTTTCTTTGCGCACTTCGCGTTTTTTTTTCTTCGCGTTCTTTGCGAGAAAGTAATTAAGAAAGATCCTGGCAATTTTTTTTCACGCAAAGTCCGCAGAGATTATTCGCAAAGTGAGTAAAGGACTAACGCAAAGGCCGCAAACTATCACTGTTTTTCTTACTTCGAATCTTTTCTTTCCCGTGAAAATTCTTTTTGTCCCTAATCTATTCTCTCTTTTCTTATGTCTTGTTTCTTGTCTCTTGTGAAGGTAGCTTGTGTGAATGCCTTTTAACTGTCCTCACCTCTAAGTTTATTGACGGATAAATTATTTTTAAAATCGATCGTACGGATCGGGAATGGAATATTGACATCATTTTTGTCGAATGCTTTTTTCAGCGTGATAATGGCTTTGTTTTTAGCCATTAAAACATCCCGAATACTGGAAACATCAGTCCAAAACCGAACCACGAAATTAATGGAACTATCCCCAAATTCCTGATACATAAATTCCACTTCCTCATTCCCGCGTGGTGGGAACAATTTGGCAATTGTATCTTTGGTAAGGGTTTCCACCATTTCCAGATTACTGCTATAGGCCACCCCGCAATTTAACATAACCCTAGATCGGGTTGTTCTGGAGAAATTCTTAAATGGTTGTTCAATAATTTTTGAGTTGGGAATTACCACGAAATTATTATCTGCTTCCTTGATAATAATATTCCGCAAACTAACCTCAATAACTTCTCCTGAATATCCATTTGTATCAATCCAGTCCCCAATTTGCAATTGAGGCAAAAAACTCAGAAAAACCCCGGAAAAGGTATTGTTTAAAGTACCCTGTAAAGCAAGGCCAATAGCCAAACCAACTACTCCGGCACTCGCCAGTACGGTGGTGAGAACTTTATCGAGATTGAGTAATCCCAGGGCTACAAAAAAACCCACAAGAATTACAACTACCTTTATTACCTTGGTCGTGATTTGTCGAATAGAACCCTGGGCGCCTTTAGCCCTTAAAATTTTATCAATTAATTTAGCAGCATATTTGGCTATAAATATAAAAATAGCAAATACGAGAATTGCCAAAATAAAATTAGGGAGATTAAGAATAATTGCATCCAGCCATTCAGCCAGTTTATTCCAAATCCCCCTAAAAGAATCATTAATGTTATAATCTTCAAACATCTTTTATAAGATCTTATGCAGGCTTAAGACTTTCATTGGTTTTCATTTCCCAGGCATCCAACATCCAGCTGGTTTTTTCCAGTTCCCCGATATAACCTCCCATTAAATCTAAGGTTCCATCATCCCCTCCTTTTTCAGCAATTTCACTCACCTTGCGTAATTGCATAAGTAAAATTCCGTGATCATTTAATAATGTTTTGATCATGTCCGAATCGGATATATTTGATGGAGATTCTTTAATGCTCGACATTTTCATATAATCACTTAAATTGCTGGTAGGTTGAAAACGCAGTGTTAAAACCCTTTCAGCGATTTCATCCACTTTTGTTTTAGCATCTTCATATAATTCTTCAAATTTCACATGAAGATCGAAGAAATTTTTACCGATCACATTCCAATGAAAGTTTCTCAGTTTCTGATAATATAAGTGATAATCAGCTAATAATACATTTAATTCTTTAACTGTATTGACAGTTTTTTTCTCATCTAAACCTAAATAGTTCATAGTTTTTATTTATTATTTTGTTTATTTCTATTCAAAAATATGATAGTATAAGGGCATTTCCAACAATTTAAAATGGTTTAATATAACTTTAACGCAACTCAGCTCTAAGGCCTGTTAACTGTTAAATTTAATTTATCCATCATTGCCTTAGATACCTGTCCGCCGGAAATGCCATATCCGTCAACCAATATTCCTTTCCCACCATTATTTGTGGAAATAGCATATAAAATGGCGTTGTCATCAGGGTCGCTCATGCCCTCAAACCTTAAAATCTTATCCACCTTAAATTCGTGTAATTGATAGGTTTCATTTTTTGCCTTATTTTGAATTTCTTCGTCCAACAGGTTAAAATCAAGATCATAACCTTCTTCCAGTTTTAATTTGTTGATCGCTTGTGATAGGGTTCCGTAATCTTTCATTATTATTTATGGATTGATTTCTAGGAATGAAGTTACTGCCACTGCTGATAATGTGCAAATACAAAATGGTCTTTAGTATAAGTTTAACGCAGGTTAAGGGCGATTCTTCTCATTATTGCCCTTTCCAAATAATCCGAAGGGAATCGCCATTATTATAAGCAGGTACCATCCGGTAATTATTCCAATAATTGTAATTACTGCGGCAAGGATATAGAACCAGTAAGATTTTAGGAAGTTCATAGCTATAGGATGATAAGGCTTAAAAGTAATAAAATATTTCGGTCCAATTAAGATTAGGAAAATTCTTGTCAGCAATAATACCATGGTGGCGAAGCTAGTTTAACGTATTACGAGTTGAAATTTAATATTATGAAATTTGAAATTGATACTTTTGTTAAAGCAGGTTAATTTTTAACAGGAAGTTTAGCAGAAAAAATCAATTCCTTTCCCCTCCCGACCAATCGGGGCTGGAGGTTGGAATTTGATTTTTTGGAAGAATTCAGATTTTTTCTTCATCTTGTCTCCTGATAAAGTAGAAGGAGTGGACAGGAATGAAAGAAAAAATGAACAGCAAAATAAAGATGATAGAACAGACTAATAAAAATATTTTAATCACCGGTGGAGCTGGTTTTATAGGTTCCCATGTGGTTCGGTTATTTGTGAACAAATACCCCAATTATCAAATTTTCAATCTGGACGCCTTAACCTATGCCGGTAATCTTGAAAACCTTTTAGATATAGAAGGAAAATCCAACTATCATTTCATAAAGGCAGATATTAACAATGCTGAAGAAATGTTATTACTTTTTAATAAATATAAATTTGAAAGGGTAATTCATCTAGCTGCAGAATCTCATGTAGATCGTTCAATAACTGATCCTTTAGCATTTGTGAAAACAAATGTAATAGGGACCATGAATTTGCTAAATGCAGCAAAGGCTTTATGGAAAGATGATATTGAAGACAAACTTTTTTACCATATCAGCACCGACGAAGTCTATGGGACACTGGGTAAAACTGGCCTTTTTACAGAAACCACCGCTTATACACCTAATTCTCCATATTCTGCATCCAAGGCGAGTTCAGATCATTTTGTGAGGGCCTATGGAGAAACTTATGGCTTGCCTTATATTATTTCAAATTGTTCAAATAATTACGGCCCAAATCAATTCCCGGAAAAACTCATCCCACTTTTTATTCATAATATAATTCAGAAAAAGCCTTTACCGGTTTATGGAGACGGAAAATACACCAGGGATTGGTTGTTTGTACTTGATCACGCAACCGCTATTGATCTTGCTTTTCATAAAGGAAAAAACCAGGAAACTTATAATATTGGGGGTTTTAACGAGTGGCAAAATATCGATTTAATAAGGATCCTTTGTGAACTAATGGATAAAAAACTCAGTAGGGAGAAGGGCAGTTCTGCAAATTTGATAGCCTATATTAAAGATCGTCCCGGCCATGATAAGCGTTATGCTATAGATGCAACAAAAATTTCCAAAGAATTAGGCTGGAAACCCTCGGTAACTTTTGAAGAAGGACTTGAAAAAACGATCGACTGGTATCTTAATAATGAAGACTGGTTGAAGAACGTTACAAGTGGAAATTATCAAGAGTATTATACAAAACAATATTCTTCGAATTAATGCGAATTTATACGAATTGAACGAATGGATTCCATTGAGAAGATAGTATTTAAGGAAGAGAGTTTTAAAAAAAATAGGAGCTTGCATGAAAGTGCATAGAACCTTAGATTCAGGATTTTTGGAGGCTGTTTATGAAGAAGCTTTGGAAATAGAATTAAAAAATGATAAAATACCTTTTGAAAAACAGATCAAGTTAAATGTTTTTCACGGGGATGAAAAACTTAAGAAGTATTATAAGGCAGATTTCATTTACTACGACAAAATCATACTTGAAATAAAATCGGTAGGTTTTATGCCACAAACATTTCAAATGCAATTGAAAAACTATTTAGTATCAACAAAAATAGAATTAGGTATATTGATTAATTTTGGCACTTGTTCTCTGACGTATAGAAGAATATTAAATTCAAAAAATCAGCGTAATTCGTGACAATTCGTTTAATTCGCAATAATGCGCAAAATTCATATCCAATGAAGGGAATAATACTCGCCGGAGGCTCCGGCACAAGGCTTTACCCAATTACAAGAGGAATATCCAAACAATTGCTGTCAATTTATGACAAGCCGATGATCTACTACCCGTTATCTGTTTTGATGTTGGCAGGGATAAGGGAAATTTTGATCATATCGACTCCAGAGGATCTTCCCAATTTCAAAAAATTGCTCGGGACCGGAAATGAATTGGGGTTGTTTATTACTTATGAGGAACAAGCCGCACCGGATGGATTGGCCCAGGCTTTCATTATTGGGGAGCAGTTTATTGGTAATGATGATGTTTGCCTCATTTTGGGCGACAATATATTTTATGGTCAAGGTTTGACAAATTTACTTGCCAAATCGGTTCAAAACACGGTGCAAAACAAGAGGGCTACTATTTTTGGTTATACAGTAACCGATCCCGGAAGATATGGGGTTGTAGAATTCAACGAGGATGGAAAGGCGCTTAGTATTGAAGAAAAGCCAGAAAATCCCAAGAGCAATTATGCAGTTGTTGGATTGTATTTTTATCCTAATTCTGCTGTGGAAGTTGCAAAATCAATTCAACCCAGTGCAAGGGGAGAACTGGAAATTACCGCTGTGAATGAACATTATCTGCATCAGGGAAATTTAGATGTTGAATTAATGGGACGTGGCTTCGCCTGGCTGGATACAGGAACGCCTGAATCCCTGCTGGAAGCCTCTAATTTTATTCATACCATTGAAAAGCGTCAGGGTCTTAAAATTGCCTGTCTGGAAGAAATTGCCTTCGACAAAAAATATATTTCCAGAGAACAACTACGTGTACTGGCAACTCCATTGAGCAAAAATGAATACGGTGAGTATTTGATGAAAATTGTAGATAAAAAATAATACTTAGGTTTTTTACTGTTAACAGCATTCTAATCGAAAGAATAGAAATGAAATGTTAAAAGAAATCTCATTGTGATGAATCATAATTATTAGGATTTATCCATTAATTCCGAATCAATTTCACAATTTCAAAAACACTCAAACCATTTCACATTTTTTTAAGATTGTGAAACAAACATCTTAAAATAGAAACCTTATATTTACCGCCTGATTCTAAAAATGATTTATGCATAAGGAACAATTTTCAAAATTAAGTTCTAAAAAAATATTGGTAACCGGTGGAGCTGGCTTTATAGGTTCTAATCTTTGTGAAAAGCTTATAGAACTCGGTGCGAGTGTGGTTTGTTTAGACAACTTCTCCACGGGTAAAAGGGAAAATCTAGCTGCAATTGTAGAACATCCTAATTTCACCTTAATAGAGGGGGATATCCGAAATCTTGAAACCTGCCATAAAGCAGCCGAAGCGGTGGATTATATCTTTCACGAAGCCGCATTAGGATCGGTTCCCCGTTCTTTAAATGATCCAATTACCACCAATGACGTGAATGTTTCGGGCTTCTTAAATATGTTGGTTGCTGCACGTGATGCTGAGGTAAAACGCTTTGTATATGCGGCCAGTTCATCCACCTATGGCGATTCAGAAAACCTTCCCAAAGTTGAAGATGTGATAGGGAAACCACTTTCTCCTTATGCCATCACCAAATATGTAAACGAGCTATACGCCGATATTTTTAAATCTGCTTATAATCTGGATACCATCGGACTGAGGTATTTCAATGTTTTTGGCAGAAAACAAGATCCGGATGGAGCTTATGCCGCGGTAATACCAAAATTCGTTATTCAGTTGATGAACCACGAATCTCCTTTGATTAACGGAGACGGCACGTATTCCAGGGATTTCACTTATATAGACAATGTGATCCAAATGAACCTCCTTGCACTTACTTCTGATAATAAAGAAGCCGTAAACCAGGTCTACAATACCGCAGTGGGAGATCGAACAAATTTATTGGAACTCACAACTTTGCTGAAAGAATATTTATCCCAATACGATCCTGAAATAGCGAAAGTTGCAATTAAACACGGCCCCAATAGGGCAGGTGATATTCCGCATTCCCTGGCTTCGGTTGAAAAAGCTAAAACTTTGCTGGGATATGATCCTCAGTTTAAAATTGAAGCCGGATTGAAGGAGGCAGTGGATTGGTACTGGAAGAATTTGAAGTAACGAAGTAATGTTGTAACGAAGTGATGAAGAAACGAAGGGAAAATAAACTACCTTACTGCGTCACAAGGTCACCCCGTTACATGGTCACTAAATAATCAATTAACGAATGAACAATATTAGAATAGCAATTATAGGTCTTGGTTACGTAGGTTTACCGCTGGCAAGATTATTTTCAACTAAATATCCTGTTATAGGATTCGATATCAATCAAGCACGGGTAAAAGCCTTGATGGAAGGAATTGATTCGACTCTTGAGGTTGATACCGATTTGCTGAAATCTGCATTGGTGGAAAAACCATCTGAAACGAACGGTCTTTTCTGCACAACAAATCTGGATGAAATTAAAAATTGCAACTATTATATAATCACGGTTCCTACCCCGGTAGATAAAAACAATCGTCCCGATCTTACTCCGCTTTATAAGAGTAGTGAGACAGTTGCTAAAGTTTTGAAAAAAGGTGATATCGTAATTTACGAATCTACAGTATATCCGGGTGTTACCGAGGATGAATGTGTTCCGGTACTGGAAAAAGCAAGCGGATTGAAATTTAATGTAGATTTCTTCGCAGGCTATTCGCCGGAAAGGATCAATCCGGGTGATAAAGAACACACTGTTGAAAAAATATTAAAGGTTACTGCGGGTTCGACTCCGGAAATTGGGAAAAAGGTCAATGACTTATATGCAACCGTTATTACCGCCGGGACGCATTTGGCTCCTACAATTAAGGTTGCCGAAGCTGCTAAAGTGATTGAAAATTCACAACGTGACATCAACATTGCATTCGTAAATGAACTGGCCAAGATTTTCAATATAATGGATATCGACACCCAGGACGTGTTGGAAGCAGCGGGTACAAAATGGAATTTTTTGCCTTTTAAACCTGGTCTTGTAGGGGGGCATTGCATTGGAGTTGATCCCTATTATTTAGCTCAAAAAGCCCAGGAATTAGGATACCATCCTGAAATTATACTTGCAGGAAGAAGAATGAATGACTCTATGGGGCAATATGTTGCAAGCGAGGTTGTTAAACTAATGTTGCAAAATGACCTGAAGGTAAAAGGAGCAAATATCCTCGTTCTAGGAATTACTTTTAAGGAAAACTGTCCGGATGTCAGAAATACGAAGGTAGTAGATGTTATTAAGAATCTTAAAGAGTACGGAACAAATGTTACAATATTTGATCCTTTGGCCAATCCGGCAGAAGTGAAGCATGAATACGGTTTGGAAACATCCAGCACGATGCCTTCCGAGAAATTTGATGCCGTTGTATTAGCTGTTTCTCATAAGGAATTCCTATCATTGGATTTAGATAAATTCAAAAATGGAAGTACGGTTGTGTATGATGTTAAAGGGGTGTTGGGAGATAGATGTGATAAAAAGTTGTAATGGAGTGATGAAGTGATGAAGTAACGTTGTAACGAAGTGATGCTGTGATGAATAAACGAAGTAATGATGTAAGGAAGTGATGTGCGATAAAGTGGCGTTGTGATGAAAAAACGAAGTTAAAACAAAACTACGTCACTCCGTCACAAGGTTACTCCATTACATGTTTACTACTTAACAACAAAAAAAATGAAATCACACAAAGACTTAACCGTTTATTAAACAAGTATTGATTTTGTTGTTGCAGTTTACAGTTTAACGAAAAATTTCCCTTTTGAGGAAAGATTTGGTTTAACAAGTCAGCTTAGAAGAGCGGCGGTTTCTATTCCATCAAATATTGCAGAAGGCGCTGCCCGAAATAGTAAAAAAGAATTTAATAGATTTCTATATATTTCATTAGGTTCGTTGGCAGAAGTAGAAACGCAAATGGAAATTGCGGGTCGGTTGAAATTTATTTCAGAAAATATTGAATTAGAAGAACAATCAATTTACATTCGTAGGATGTTGTTGAAATTAATACAAAGTTTGAAGGAGTAACGAAGTGAAGAAGTAACGCTGTGATGAAATGATGAAGGAACGAAGTAATGTTGTGATGAAGTAATGATGTTAAAACAAAACTACGTTACTGCGTCACAAGTTCACTAAATTACAAGGTCACTGCATCACAATGTTTACTCCGTCACATGGTCACTTCGTTACTTCATCACTTGGTCGTCACAAACAAAAAGAAATATGAAAATAAAAAATATCTGTTGTATTGGAGCTGGTTACGTAGGAGGTCCAACAATGGCCGTAATTGCTAAAAATTGTCCTGAAATAAACGTAACTGTTGTAGATATCAACGAAAAGAGGATTGCTGCCTGGAATGATGAGGATGTAGAGAATATTCCAATTTACGAGCCGGGATTGTCTGATATTGTGAAAGAAGCTCGAGGGCGAAATTTATTCTTTTCAACCGATGTTGACGGGGCCATTGATAAAGCTGATATGATCTTTATTTCAGTAAATACTCCTACCAAAACCTATGGAATTGGAAAGGGAATGGCAGCCGACTTAAAATATATCGAACTATGTGCGAGACAAATTGCAAGGATCTCGAAAAACGATAAAATAGTAGTTGAAAAATCTACCTTGCCGGTGCGTACAGCCGAGGCTTTAAAAAATATTTTAGATAATACCGGGAACGGGGTGAATTTTCAAATTCTGTCAAATCCTGAATTTTTAGCGGAGGGTACTGCAGTGCAGGATCTGTTAAATCCGGACCGCGTTTTAATTGGAGGTGGGATTGATACCGAAAAGGGTAAAAAAGCCGTTGATGCATTGGTAGATGTTTATGCTCAATGGATCCCGAAAGCACAAATCCTTACTACAAACCTGTGGTCTTCGGAACTGTCCAAGTTGACAGCGAATGCCTTTTTGGCTCAGCGAATTTCAAGCATCAATGCGATGAGCGAGATCTGTGAAAAAACCGGGGCCGATGTGGATGAAGTGGCTAAAGCAGTGGGGATGGATTCCCGAATTGGACCAAAATTCCTGAAATCTTCCGTAGGTTTTGGAGGTTCTTGTTTTCAAAAGGATATTTTGAACCTGGTATATATTTCCAAATCCTTTGGATTAAATAAGGTTGCCGACTATTGGGAACAGGTAATTATAATGAACGATCATCAAAAAAGGCGTTTTGCGGAAAAAATAGTTAAAACCCTGTACAATACAGTTTCCGGTAAAAAGATTGCCTTCTTAGGCTGGGCCTTTAAAAAAGATACCAATGACACCAGGGAATCTGCCGCTATTTATGTTGCAGATTATTTGTTGAATGAGCAGGCTGAAATAGTGGTCTACGATCCAAAAGTAAGTGAAGAACGGATCTATGCGGATCTGGAATATTTAGGCACTCATAGCAGTGAGGAAATTCGGGACAGGGTGAAAGTCGTGAACACGGCTGTGGAAGCTTGTAAAGATGCTCATGCCGTTGCAGTTCTGACTGAATGGGACGAATTTAAAAACATGGACTGGAAAGCCGTTTATGGTGACATGCTGAAACCGGCATTTTTATTTGATGGCAGAAGATTGTTGAATAAAGCTGAATTAGAAAAGGTTGGTTTTGAGGTTTTTGTGGTTGGGAGTTAAGATTATAATTATTGCAGATTGATTATAAAAATTCTGAGTAATCAACAAATAAATTGACTTCCTCATTATGGAATTGGATCGTTAATCATGTTTAAAGAAAAATCATGAACCCCAAAATTATTAATTCAATCAAAATTAAATGTCCAGTTTATTAATTTTTAGATTAAAATTGGGCATTTATTTACTCAGATACTATTATATCCAATCTGCCAGGAAAGCGAGATATGCTTAAAATTCTCCTTTGGAATACTGTTCAGGAAATTCAATTAAATTATCTACATAAATGGAGTTGACCCTTGATAATTTTCAATTTAAAATGTTTTTTTGAATATGGTTATCATATAAAGAAGATTGGGATTTTCATTGGCAAACTGAAGTTTGTCTATGCAACAATTAAATGTTAAATTTGAGGATAGAATAAGATCAGTTTAATTTGCCCTTCTTCTTATTTAGCTGTGAAGATTGATATTTAGACTGTAATTTAATTCGCGAAATATATTGTTCTTTTTCAATTTAGTCGAGCGTGTTCTGTCTATCATTTCGAAAGGGATGTAAGAATCTGAACGTAACTTTTGGATGAGAATAATTAAAATATTTTCATGTTTCTTATTTATTTAAAAAATATCAATCGTGTATAAAAATAAAATTGTAATTAATTTTTGTCCTACCGGAATGGTTCCTACAAAAGAAATGACACCTAATGTGCCAATTTCTCCAAGTGAAATAATAGAACAAACTCATGAAGCCTATGAATTAGGAATCACCATCGCTCATCTTCATGCAAGAGAGAAGGATGGGATTCCAACCTGGAAACCTGAAGTTTACAAAAATATTTTTGAGGGAGTTAGAAAACATTGTCCTGATTTAATAATTTGTGGGAGCACATCTGGAAGAAATTTTCCGGAGTTTGAAAAACGTTCAGCAGTGATTGAGTTAAAGCCCGATATGTGTTCATTAACGCTTTCTTCCTTGAACTTTATCCGTCAGGCTTCAGTCAATGATCCTGGAATGATTATCAAATTAGTAGAGAAAATGACGGAATATGGAGTAGTTCCGGAATTGGAATGCTTTGATTTAGGAATGATTAATTATGGGAGATATTTAATTGATAAGAAATATATTGAGGGTCCCTTTTATTGGAATTTAATATTTGGCAATATAGCGGGTTTTCAGGCATCTTTTAATCAAATAGGGATAGCCTTAAATGATATTCCCAAAGACCATTTTGTATCTTTAGCAGGATTGGGGTCAGATCAACTACCTGTAAATTCTACCGCAATTTCTATGGGTTATGGTGCCCGAATAGGGATTGAAGATAATATTTGGTGGGATGAAAAAAGAAGCAGGCATGTTTCCAATATAGAGTTGATTAAAAGAAGTCATGAACTGATTGAAATTAATCAAAAGACATTTTTTAATCCCAAGGAATTTGGAGAATTAGGTTTCTATAACCGAAAGCGGAATGATTAAGAAGATTCAAATTTTGGGGATGTCAGAATATTTAACTTGTGTTATCTTTGATGTTTTAAAGGATAACAATCTTGCTGATCATTTAGAGATCTATTCAAATATTGATGTCAACCCAAGACTAAAAACTCCGGTTATGGAATTTCCTTATTCGGTTCATGAAAAGGGTGTTGCTCCAGACTTGGATATTCCTGTGATTTTTGGGGCATCCGGACCCAAAAATAAATATCCTATTTTCAAATATTTTTTAGAAAAGCATGGCATTCAGCCTGGTCTTTATGAAAATATCATTCATAATTCGGCTTATGTTGCTAACTCTTCCTATATGGCAATGGGCGGTTTCATAGAACAAAAGGTTGTTATAAGCAGTCAGACTGCATTAGGTTTTGGAGTTTCGATCAAAAGAGGTGCTTTGATAGGTCATCATTGTACTATTGGCGATTTTGTGGACATAAATCCTGGAGTTGTAATCTCAGGAAAAGTATCAATCGGTAGAGGCACTATAATTGGTTCAGGTGCTATTTTGGTTGATGGAGTTGTTGTTGGTGGAAATTCATTCATTGGAGCGGGAAGCGTTGTGACTAAGGATGTACCTGCAGGTGTAATCGCCTATGGGAATCCTTGTAGAGTTATCCGAGAAAATACAGAGTGGAAAATTTAAGTTAAATACTTAACATTGGAAACGTTCAATTATTTTAACCTTGAAATGCTTTTTTAAATAATAAATTAATAACTTAATCCAAATGGCACTTTATTCCATTGTAATCCCTGTTTTTAAAAGTACCAAAAGCCTAGAATTGATCGTTTCGGAGTTAATGGATGTACAAACTGAAAAAGGATTTCAGTTTGAAATCATTTTTGTCAATGACAGCCCGTTTTTTATAGACACAGGAGTTTTTCTTGATCGTTTAGAAAAGAAATATAATAATATTAAGGTGCTGACTTTACGAAAGAACCAGGGACAACATATTGCAACATTAGTTGGATTAAGTCAGGCTTCCGGGAATTATATAATAACTATGGATGATGATTTGCAGCATCCGGTTCATGAAATCCCGAAACTTATTCATGCCATGGATTCCAATTCTCTCACTGAAGGTATTTTTGCAGTCCCTAATTATATGGAGCGAAAGCATTCATTATGGAGAAGTGCTGGAAGTTATATTTTTAAAAAAGTAGATTTAATTTTTTTAGAGAAACCTAAGGGATTGGTCCTTTCGTCCTTCAGGATCATGACAAAGGATCTCGCTAATGCTACTGTTAATAGTTATAACGCAATGCCGGCTGTTTCCAGTCTTATGCTAAATTGTTCTAATAATCTTAAAAATATTAAGGTAGAACATAATAGTCGGGAATTTGGGAAAACTAATTACACATTTCCTAAACTCATGACCCTTGCTATAAATGGGATTCTTTATTATTCTTCCTTACCGTTGAGAATTCTTGGGATGATAGGTATTATTGGATTTTTGGGCTCAATGTTGTTCATAATTTCAATTGTGATCAGAAAATTAATGATAGATATCGATTTCCCGGGCTATGCTTCAACGGTTTCTCTAATAAGCTTCTTTGGAGGATTAAATTTATTTGCCTTTGGAATTATAGGAGAATACCTTATTAGAATAATCAGGGAACAACAAAAACCGAAATTAAAAGATTTGGTAAAATAATCTTTATCAACAGTAGATTTGCTAAGAAGGAAGTTTGTCGAGATAAAAATATTGGTCATATAATTGTTGAAATCCTGTTCATAGGATCATTTCTTTCTGAATATTTCTTGAAATTTTATAAAATGCTGAATAGAAGGTATGTTTGGTTTAGAAAATTTTTATATTTTTTATTGCCGTTAATTTTACTTGTTATTATTTTTAGAAAAGTTAATATTTCACGTTTATATGCTCTTTTAGAAGATATAAAACTGGTCTATATTATTCTTGCATTAGCAATAATGCCTTTTTCCATTGTATTGGGTTCCAGGCGTTGGTATTTATTGAATAATTTTTATAATAATAGATCTTTATCTTTTAAATTTATTTCTTTTCATTATTGGGCAGGACTAGCAATTGGCTATTTTACCCCGGGGAATATTGGATGGGATGCATATAGAATAATCGCTGTTGGAAAAAAAATGAAGAATTATAAATCTGCGCTAATAGCAATAGTTTCAGAAAAATTTATTGGCTTTTTATCTGTTTCATTAATGATCTTAATAGTTTTTCCTATTGTCGAAAATCAAATATTGAAAGATGGGAAATTTTATAGCCAGATATATTTTGGCAGTTTTGGGATTTTGGCTTTAGTTATTCTTATTGCTGGTTTAATTCTGAAAAGTAAGGGAAAATATATTTCAGATTGGATAAATTCCTCGATTCGTTCCATTACTCTTAAATTTTCTAAATTGGTAAAAATAAAAAACCTGGAAGCTCTCAATTCTTTCGATTTTAAAAATTCCAGGAGTTTGCTATCTATAATTAAAAACCCGGGTATACTTTTTTCAACTTTTTTTATGTCTTGGGGGATATTGCTAATATCTGCCTTAAGTAATCAATTTCTATTTAGAGCTTTGGGGTATGAAATTGATATTATTATAAATTTATTTGCTGCGCCTGTTTTTTTTATCCTTTTTCTTGTACCGCTGTCTTTTGGAAGCTTAGGTGTAAGAGAAGGTGTTTATATCCTATTTTACGATCAATTTGGTGTACCTATGGAAATAGCCTTACTTGTAAGTTTTTTAAGCCTGATTGGGATATTGCTAAATAATGCTCTTGGCGCGGGCAGTATTATAATAAATGGTTTCAAAGTGCCGAAAAAGTGTTAATCAATTAAATATAATAGTTTATTCTTGAAAAAAAATATTAAAATACCTTTTAATAAACCTTATTTAACTGGGAATGAGCTAAAATATATAAGGCAGGCAATTGAATGCGGTAAAATCTCGGGAGGAGGTAGCTTTACAGATAAATGCCAAAAATTTTTTCAAATCCAATACGGTTTTGGAAAATGCTTGTTAACCACATCCTGCACAGATGCCCTTGAAATGGCTGCCATTTTAGTTGACATACAACCTGGTGATGAAGTTATAATGCCATCCTATACCTTTGTGAGTACAGCCAATGCTTTTGTTCTAAGAGGCGCTAAAATTATTTTTGTAGACAGCAGGGAAGACCATCCCGGAATGGATGAGACTCTCATTGAGGCATTAATCACTTCCAGGACAAAAGCAATAGTTCCTGTTCATTATGCCGGTGTAGCTTGTGATATGGATATCATAATGGGGTTGGCACTGCAATATAACCTCCTTGTTATAGAAGATGCCGCGCATTCTATTGATAGTTTTTACACCGGTAATGATGGGGTAAAAAAAGCTTTGGGATCTATAGGGCATTTAGCGGCATTCTCCTTTCACGAAACAAAAAATGTTATTTCCGGGGAAGGAGGAATGTTAGCTATTAATGATCAACAGTTTATGGCTAGGGCAGAAATTATCTGGGAAAAGGGAACAAACCGATCCGCCTTTTTTAGAGGGGAAGTAGATAAATACAATTGGGTAGATATAGGAAGTTCGTTTCTCCCTTCTGAATTAACTGCAGCATTTTTATGGGCCCAATTGGAAAACATTGAAAAAATTCAGAGCAGGAGGCTGCAGATTTGGCATTCTTATTATGATATGTTAAAATTACAAATTAAAAATACCAGACTTCCGTCTATACCCGATTTTGCCACAAATAATGCGCATATGTTTTATCTCGTATTTAATGAGTCTGCGCAACGTGATCTTGTTATTGAAAATTTAAAATCAAAAGGAATACTCGCGGTCTTTCATTATCAGAGCTTGCATGAAAGTCCGTTTTATAAAAATAAGTGTGGGACCTTGAAACTAAATAATTCAGAAAAATACACTGATTGCCTTCTCCGACTTCCTTTTTATTATGAATTAGAAAATAAAACTATAAAACTTATAAGCGAAACAATAAATGAAACTATTAAAGACATCTAATATTATTTGGAGTGTGGTTCTCTTTATTATATTATTTATGAGTGTTTTTTATGCATTTATAAGCACCGATGCTCCCTATTATATCGCAATTGCAAGAGATATCTCCAATGGGAATATCCTTTATAAGGATCTCTACAACACTTATACCCCGGTAATGATGTATCTAAATTCCTTAATTTATGATATTTTTAATAACCCTGTGTATCATGTGTTTCTTATATTTCAATATTTGGTAATTGGAGTTTCGGTTGCGTTATTTTATCTAATATGTAAAAAACTGAATGTCGATAAGGTGAGATCTTTTTATTTGAGCCTTTTTTTATTTATAGCTATTCTAAGTTCAGATGGGACCTACATAAATCTTGAGGTCTATGTGATTTTATTTGTTTTTTCGGCCTTTTTGTTGATGTTGGACAAAAGGTTTTTTTTGTGTGGGATTATGCTTTCATTAGGTTTTTTTTCCAAGCAATACGGGATATTTAATTTCTTCCCTTTTCTATTGTTAATATTGACTTTTCACCAATACCAAAGAAATCATTTAATAAAATTTATTCTTGGAGCCTCAGCTCCTTTGTTTTTATTTTTAGGATATTACATTATAATCGAAAATATTTCTTTTGGGGATTTGTTCATGCAACTCAGCGGTCAGGGATATGATCAGGAGATGATCGATTTAAAGCCATCATTATTTGGATTTCTGGCAGGAGCCAAAGTTTTAATATTACTGCTTGTTCCTTTTATCTTTTTAAAAATAAACCCATTAAAAGATAAAATTGATAGGATTTTAGTTTTAGGTATAATAGTTAATTTAATACCACTTTTCATTCAAAATTTCGCTCATTATTTTATTTTGACCTTTCCATTTGTTTTTATTCTATTGGCACGGAAACATCAATATTTTAACCTAAAATTTATTGTCGTTGCCAATATTTCGCTAGTAATTATAAGTGGTATCCTATTTTTAAGGATAATCAGGTACAAGGAAGTTTATGATGAACAGTTAGAAACAGCACTTAAATACGAAAAAGAATTTCCGATGGGTTCCGAGGTGTTTTTATACAAAGGTTACCGGTTCTTGTATATTTTAAATGATTATCAGAACCCGGTTTTAAAAGAAGTTGGGTACAGATATGGTTTTAAGCCGGATGAAGATTTTCAAAAAAAACACAATGTTTTGATGGAAGATTGATTTAGAAGAAGAATCCTTTTAAAAATTGGCGTTTGTTTAAGAAAATTATATCTTTATAATGATTTGGAAATCTTATTTTTGCAAATCAATTTTAAAAACTAAATACAGGCATCCTGCTCTATAAAAACTAAATACTTATGGAGGATTGTTAGAATATTAGTCAATTTAATTGAATGTAAAATTTTAACAAATTGGAGCTAATTGCAAATATATGAAGAGAATATTAATAACTGGTGGAGCCGGGTTTTTGGGGAGCCATCTTTGTGAACGGCTTTTAAATGCAGGTAATGAAATATTATGTGTAGACAATTTCTACACCGGTTCCAAGAAAAATATTCATCATTTAATGGATGATAAGAATTTTGAACTTTTAAGGCATGATGTAACTCATCCTTTATTTGTTGAGGTTGACCAAATTTATAACCTTGCGTGTCCTGCGAGTCCGATTCATTATCAGTTTGATCCGGTTCAAACGACAAAAACCAGTGTGATTGGCGCTATTAATATGTTGGGTCTGGCTAAGAGGCTTAAAATCCCAATACTCCAGGCGAGTACAAGTGAAGTCTATGGGGACCCGGAAATTCATCCCCAACCCGAAAGCTATAGGGGAAATGTAAATACAATTGGTCCACGCGCTTGTTATGACGAAGGAAAAAGATGTGCGGAAACCTTATTTTTTGATTATTACAGACAGCATAAGCTTGAAATTAAGGTGATGCGAATTTTTAATACCTATGGTCCAAATATGAACCCTAAGGATGGTAGAGTGGTAAGTAATTTTATCGTTCAGGCTTTAAGAGGGGAAGATATAACAATATATGGAGACGGGAAGCAAACGCGTAGTTTTTGTTATGTTAGCGACCTGATAGATGGAATGGTTAGGTTAATGAATTCTGAAAAAGGATTTACGGGGCCCGTAAATATTGGAAATCCGAAGGAATTTACAATGCTTCAGCTCGCCGAACAGATAATTGATTTGACTGGCAGTATGAGTAAAATAATTTTTCATGACTTACCGGAAGATGATCCAATGCAACGACAGCCAATTATAGATCTGGCTAAAAATAGATTAGGATGGAAACCGGAAATTGAATTAACAGAAGGGTTAAAAAGTACTATTGAGTATTTTAAAAAAATAGTATAATTGAAATTCAAATATTCAAAATGGATATACTTTCATTAATCGGAAGAAATAAGCCCTTATTTGAGGAAGATATCTTCTTGTATCAGAAGGAGCTTAAAGAAAAAATTTCCGGATCTTCCTTTTTGGTTCTCGGCGGTGCCGGCTCCATAGGACAGGCAGTCACAAAGGAAATTTTCAAAAGGAAACCACTTAAACTTCATGTTGTTGATATTAGTGAAAACAATATGGTAGAACTAGTGAGGGATATACGCAGTTCCTATGGATATATTGACGGCGATTTTAAAACCTTCGCGCTGGATATTGGTTCCCTTGAATATGAAGCTTTTATAAAAGCCGATGGAAAATATGATTATGTTCTAAATCTTTCCGCATTGAAGCACGTTCGTAGCGAAAAGGATCCTTTTACCCTGATGCGGATGATTGATGTCAATGTTTTTAATACCGATAAAACCCTGCTACAATCTATTGAAAATGGGACGGAAAAGTACTTCTGTGTTTCTACGGATAAAGCTGCTAATCCCGTAAACATGATGGGAGCTTCCAAACGCATTATGGAAATGTTTTTAATGCGAAGGAGCAAGGATATTAAAATATCTACAGCCCGTTTTGCCAACGTTGCTTTTTCTGACGGTTCTTTATTGCACGGGTTCAACCAACGGATTCAAAAAAGACAACCTATTGTGGCCCCAAATGATGTGAAACGTTATTTCGTAACTCCGCAGGAAAGTGGGGAATTATGTTTAATGTCTTGTATATTTGGGGAGAACAGAGATGTGTTTTTTCCAAAATTGAGTGAGAAATTACATCTAATTTCATTTGCAGATATTGCCGTTAAATATCTGGAACAATTGGGTTACGAACCATATCTTTGTGAAAATGAGGAGGAAGCCCGTGAACTGGTACAAACGTTGCCTGATCAAAAGAAATGGCCTTGTTTATTTACCGGAAGTGATACCACTGGGGAAAAAGATTTTGAAGAGTTCTTTACAGATAAGGAAACTTTGGATCTGGATCGGTTTCAAAATTTAGGGATTATCAAAAATGAATTAAAATCAGAAAATGCACAACTTCAATTATTTGAAGAGCGCATTGCAGTGTTCAGAACTTCTAAAAATTGGACCAAAGAAGAAATTGTAGCTTTGTTCCATAAAATGATCCCCGATTTTGGTCATAAGGAAACCGGGAAATATTTAGATTCAAAAATGTAATGTCAGAAAATAAAAATACCATCTCATTTATACGGGAAATATACCAGTCCCAGGATTTTATTCCACTACATGAACCCCGATTTGTGGGGAACGAGAAAAAATACCTTTTGGACACTATAGATTCTACGTTTGTTTCTTCAGTGGGTGCTTATGTTGATAGGTTTGAGGATATGATGCAGGAGATTAGCCAAACAAAAAAAGCGGTGGCGGTTGTTAACGGAACTTCGGGAATCCAGGTTGCTTTACGTTTGGTAGGTGTTAACATTGGAGATGAAGTGATAACACAGGCGCTTACCTTTGTGGCTACAGCCAATGCAATTGCTTATAATGGAGCCAGACCTGTTTTTATAGATGTTGATCTTGATACAATGGGCTTATCTCCCAATGCGGTTCAAAATTTTCTGGAAGAATATGGAGAACTTCGGGAAAATGGATGTTATAATAAAAAAACCGGCAATAAAATAGCAGCTTGTTTACCAATGCACACTTTTGGTTTTCCTGTATATATTGATGAACTGATCAAAATTTGCAATGATTGGAAAATTCCGGTAGTGGAGGATGCCGCTGAATCTTTGGGTAGTGAGTATAAAGGTCAACCAACCGGAAGTTTTGGTGAAGTAGGGGTTTTTTCCTTTAACGGGAACAAAATAGTGACCAGTGGAGGCGGAGGAGCAATTGTTACAAATAATGATTCATTTGGAATTAAGGCAAAATATTTAACCACTACCGCAAAGCAACCTCATGCTTATGAGTATGTTCATGATGATTTGGGATATAATTATAGAATGCCAAATCTCAACGCGGCCCTGGCTTGTGCACAGCTTGAAAAACTTAACTGGTTTCTTGAAAAAAAGAGGGAGTTGGCAAAAAAATACGAAGAATTCTTTAAAGGAGCAGATGCAAGATTCAGGACTGAATTGCCGGAAACAAAAGCCAATTACTGGTTAATGTGTGTAGAGCTTGAAAACAGGAATGCCAGGGATTTGTTTTTAAAGGAAACCAATGAAGCAAAGGTTATGACCCGACCAATCTGGGAATTAATGTTTAGATTACCAATGTATCAGGATTGTTTAAAAGATGAACAGGTGAATGCCAAATTTTTGGTGGATAGAATAGTAAATATTCCAAGTAGTGTCAAAGAATAAACAGAAACAAATAATTTTAATAGGAGGGGGTGACTTTACAAAAAAAGTAATCCGTCTTATCTCGGGACAGAAACAATACCATATTCTTGGCTATACTGATATAATTGATCGCGGGGAGTTGTTTGGTGTAAAATATCTTGGAGAGGATAAAAGCTTAATTCAATTCTTGAATACCATTGAAGATGTATATGCTGTAATGTGTATTGCAGGTAACATCAAATTACTTCCACGTAAGTTAGAGCTTATACAATTTTACAAAAGTCATGGTTGCATATTTCCTTCTGTGATTTCAGTAAATGCATTTGTAGATCAAACTGTATTGATAGGTGAAGGAGTTTTGGTATTTGATAAAGCTTATATTGATTTTAATGTTATTTTGGGAAATAATGTGGTAATAAATATTGATAGTCTTCTGGGACATGATAGCTCCATTGGAAACAACTCAACTATTTCTCCTAAATCTATTATAGGCGGAGGTACTAAGATAGGATCTAATTGTTTTATTGGATTAAATTCGACTATTAATCCTTATTTAAAAATCCATAAAAATATTATAATAGGAGCGGGATCCTTAGTTCATAAATCATTAAATGAACCTGGTATTTATGCTGGTAACCCTTGTAAAAAGATAAGATGAAAACATACATAATTGCTGAAATAGGCCCTAATCACAATGGAAATCTTAACATAGCAATTTCTATGGTCGAAGCGTTGGCCAAAGTGGGAGTGGATGCTGTTAAGTTTCAATTAACAATTCCCGAGAATATTTATTCTAAAGATTCTTTTAAGCCTAGTTATCAAAAAGAAAATGATAAGACAGTTTCTCCTTTAGAGATGTCAAAAAAAAATCAGTTGTCGTTTTCAGACCATTTGAAATTAGCAGAAGTTTGTAAATATAATAAAGTAGATTATTTGTGTACTGGATTTGATATGGAGTGCTTAAAATTTCTTGATGATAATATCGAAATGCCATATTTTAAGATTCCATCTGGTGAAATTTTGAGTATCGATCTTTTAGAATATATTGGAAAAAGAAATAAAAAGGTCTTATTATCTACTGGAATGGCTACATATGAAGAAATTGAGACAGCCATTAATTTTATAGGAAAAAAAGATCGAATTACAGTATTTCACTGCGTCAGTAATTACCCGGCACCACCATCAGAGGTGAACCTAAAAGTTATGCTAGAAATTAAAGCACGGTTCGGGGTATCTGTTGGGTTTTCTGATCATACAATTGGAAACGATGCAGCTATCGCTGCTGTGGCCTTAGGTGCTACAGTCATAGAGAAACATGTCACTTTTGATAAGAATGCGGAAGGACCAGATCATAAAGCTTCAGCAACCATCCCTGAATTTGCTTCATTGGTTTGTTCAATCAGAAATGTAAACCTAATATTGGGTTCTTCCGAAAAGATTTTTTCTGATAAGGAACTGGAGATTAAAAAGGCAGCTCGCAAGAGTATTGTAACTACCAAAGCACTTAAAGCTGGAGATAAAATTAACAACGAAGACATTTGTTATAAAAGACCAGGTTTTGGTTTTGAACCTAGGAAATCGAACCAAGTAATTGGGATGATACTAGCTAAGGATATTGATGCGGATCGTGTAATCCTAAAAGAACATCTTTTATGAAAAAAACGATAGGATTTTTTACAGGGGCCCGATCGGATTATGGAATCATGAAAAACCTGATCAGAGAGATACAAGATTCAGATATTTTTGAATACCGGATTTATGTTTCTGGTATTCATTTATTAGACAAATTTGGGAAGACTATTGAGGAAATAATAAAAGATGGTTTCGGAGAAAATATTGTTATTATCGAAGCGTTTGAAGAACAAAATGAGCCTGGTTATTTTGAATTCTCTAAAATTATTAATTCCTTATCCATCTGTCTTGGGAAAAATGCACCTGATGTAATGTTTTTACTTGGGGATAGATTTGAAACATATGCAGCTGCTCTGGCTTGTCATTTTTCTGCAATTCCTATTATTCATTCTGGGGGAGGTACAATAACTAAAGGAGCTAATGATAATATATATAGGTATAATATTTCAAATTTAGCAACCTATCATTTTGCTACCTCTGAAGGGAATTATCAGAGATTGTTGGGGCTACCCGTTACCGAAAATGAGAATGTTTTTTTTACAGGATCTTTTGCTATTGATGCAATCCAGGAATTTAATAGAAATCCAAAGTCTATTCACGATACAATACCAGGTTTGAATGTTGGTGATTTTTGTTTAATTACCTTTCATTCTGTTACTAAATCTAAAGAGAATGTAGCTGAAATTATGGATGAGGTTATTTTAAAAATTCTTTCTCTCAACAAGCAGGCATTAATAACATATCCGAATAATGACCCTGGCTATAAACATATTTTAGAGATAATAGAGAAATGGAAAACAAATAAAAATGTTTTTGTTCGGGAACATTTAGGTTCAATTGGATACTATGCTGCGTTAAGAGATTGCAAGTTGATAATTGGGAATAGTAGCAGTGGTATTGTGGAAGCTCCTTATTTTAATAAAACTGTTATTAATATTGGTAGTAGACAAGAAGGAAGGGAAGCAGATGAGTCTATAATTACAGTACCGTGTAAAAAAAATGCGGTCCTACAGTTATTGGAGGAGCATTTAGGTGATAAAAAATATAATGTATATTGCAATAATATCTATGGTAATGGGGAGGCATTGATTAAAATTCGTAAGATATTATCTGATTACTTACTCCCAAAAATTTAATTTAAACTTCAATTTTTTTGAAAAAGATGAATATTGAAAATATCCTTATAAATAAGAACGAATCTATTTTGGTAGCCTTAAATAAATTAAATAGTATTAGGGATATTAGTAGGTTAATTCTTTTTGTTGAAAACGAAAAGAAATCTGTAATTGGGTCGCTAACCGATGGGGATATTAGACGCTCCTTGGCAAAAAATGCTGACTTACATATTCCTGTATCCGATATTTGCAATAGGAATTTTTCTTTTGAGTTGGATTCCAAGAAATTTATGGATTTAAAGGAATATCGTAAACAGAACATTAAAATTCTACCTATTCTTAATATAGACAAGAAACTTATTCGGATTATTGATCTTGAAAGGACTCAATCCGAACTTCCTCTTGAATGTATGATAATGGCGGGAGGTAGAGGCAAACGCTTGAGCCCGTTAACCGATTCAGTTCCTAAGCCAATGCTGCCATTAGGTGATAAGCCCATAATAGAACATAATATTGATCGTTTAATTGCATTCGGAATTCAGAAAATATATATCTCTGTAAAATACCTCGGGGAGCAGATCCAGAAATATTTTGGAGATGGCAGCAAGAAAGGGATTAGCATAGAATATATTTGGGAAGAGGAGTTTTTAGGAACTGCCGGAGCTTTGGCGCTTGTAGATGAATTCAAATCAGATTATGTGCTGTTAATGAACAGCGACTTGTTTACCAATGTGGATTTTGAGGATTTGTATTTGGAGCTTATAAAATCCAAATCAGATATGGCTGTAGCATCTACAGAGTACAAGATAGATGTGCCGTTCGCTGTATTTGAAACGAAGGAAAAGCAAGTAATAAATTTTAAAGAAAAACCATCCTATGTTTACCATTCAAATGCGGGAATCTATATTTTGAATAGGAAATTGATAGATAAAATTCCTAAAAACGAGTTTTATGATATCACCGATTTAATGGATAACCTTGTAAAAGAAGGTGGAAAACTAGTTCACAATCCTATAATAGGTTTTTGGATAGATATTGGTAGCCCGTCAGATTATAAACAGGCTCAGGAATTTGTAAAACATTTGAATTAATGCTAGTTGTAATACCCGCAAGAGGGGGGTCTAAAAGAGTACCCGGTAAAAACATTAAAGAATTAGGAGGGAAACCTTTAATTCAATATACCATTGATGCTGCCAGAGAGATTTTTGAAGACAAGGATATAATTATAAGTACTGATAGTGAAAAAATTAAAACTTCGGTTGAAAGATTAGGATTAAAGGTTCCATTTCTCAGGCCTGCAGAACTTGCTACAGATGAATCCGGCACACAAGATGTTTTAATGCACGCATTGAGTTTTGTTGAAAGTAAAGGGTTTTATCCACAAACGCTTATTTTACTACAGCCAACTTCACCTTTTAGAAATGCGAGTCATATAAGAGAGGCTCTGAAACTTTATAATAATAAAATGGATATGGTAGTTTCAGTAAAAGAAACTACTTCTAACCCCTATTATCTTTTAAAGGAGGAAGATGAATTAGGATTTTTAGAAAACTCAAAAAATGCTATGTCTTTAACTAAGCGTCAACTGCCAAAGGTTTGGGAACTAAATGGAGCTATATATGTTATTAATGTGAATTCTCTAAAAAAAGGCTCTATGAAAAATTTTAAAAAAACAAAAAAATATGTCATGGACGATTTGTCATCGATAGATATAGATATGCCTTTGGACTGGTTATTAGCAGAAGTGATTTTGAGAAATGATTTAATTTCAAAATAATTACTGGCTCAAATTGAATAATGATATTATGAATAAAATCAAAAATTTTATAAAAAATAGTTTTCAATACTTTTATTATTTTTATGGATACTTAAGATATAAAATCTTTATTTCTTTTTCTTTAAGTTTTACAAAAGGGGTATTAGATGGTTTTGGCTTGGCTATGTTTATTCCACTCTTGAAGATGACTAATACCAGTTCTGATACTGCTAATGTCAATGCTGGGACTGGAGGAGGCTTAGGAAATTTGAGTTTCCTTCCACAATTTTTTGAGAGCATAGGAATTACTTTAAATATTTTCAATGTTCTTATAATAATAATTGTATTTTTTAGCCTTAAAGGCATAATTGCCTTTATTGAAGGTTATACTCAAATAATTTATCAACAACTTTTTATTAGAAAAATCAGGATTTCAAATATTGATTTATTGAATTCTTACCAATTTAATGAGTTTGTGAAATCTGATGCGGGTAAAATACAGAATACTTTTAGTGGTGAAGTAGAACGAGTAAATCTAGCCTATAAAAGTTATTTTAAAGCAATTGAGTATAGCGTGCTTGTACTAGTTTATGTTATACTTGCCTTCTCCGCAAATGCCGAATTTGCTATATTAGTAGCCGTAGGTGGAGTTTTGAGTAACTTCTCGTTTACATGGCTTTTTAACAAAACGAAGAAATTATCAAAGACTTATACTAAGAGTGCGCATGGATTCCAGAATCTTTTGATTCAACAGGTAGCGACATATAAATATTTAAAGGCTACTGGACTAAATAGGATATTTGGTAAAAAATTAAAAAGAAACATATCTGAGATTGAGGATCTACAGCGAAATATTGGAATAGTAGATTCGTCATTGAGAGCTTTAAGAGAGCCGGTTACAATTTTTATTGTAGCAATTGCAATATTGATTGAAGTTACATATTTCAATTCTGATATTGGTTTAATTATCCTAAGTCTGTTGTTTTTATATCGAGCACTTACTTTTCTTATGGCTATGCAAGAACACTGGAACAGATTTTTAAGTGTTTCTGGTTCACTAGAAAACATGACAAATTTCACTCAGGAATTAAAAAGAAATGTAGAACATAATGGTGCAATAAATTTTAGTGCCTTCAGGGATAGTATCAAGTTAAAAGAGTTATACTTTAATTATGAAGCCACAGAAATTCTCCCAAATATCAATCTTGAAATTAAAAAGAACGAAACGATAGCTATAGTAGGAGAGAGTGGCTCCGGAAAAACTACATTAATGAATGTTCTAGCTGGCTTACTCTTACCAACTAGTGGTAAAATGTTAGTTGATGGAGTTGATATTATGAATTTGGATATTTATACATACAGACATAGAATTGGTTATATCTCCCAGGAGGCAAATATGTTTAATGATACAGTATATAATAATGTTACGTTTTGGGCTGAAAAAAACAATGAGAATAAAATTAAATTTGATATAGCGATTAAGAAGGCTGCTATCTATGATTTTGTTTATGGTCTTCCTAATAAGGAAGATGAATTTATAGGAAATAATGGGATTAATATTAGTGGAGGACAAAAACAGCGTTTGTCAATTGCTAGGGAGTTGTATAAAGAGGTAGATTTTTTGTTTATGGATGAGGCAACCTCGGCTTTAGATGGTGAGACTGAAAAGGCAATTAAGTCTAATATAGATAAATTAAAGGGACAGTATACAATTATTATTATAGCCCACCGATTATCCACAATCAAAAATGCGGATCGAATCATTCTGTTAAAGGACGGTAAAATTGATTCAATAGGTTCATTTCAGCATTTATTGGAAACTTCTAAAGATTTCGAGAGAATGATTGATTTACAAGGTTTGTAATCCAATTTAGTCTCTTTAATTTTGATCTATTAATTATGAATATTTTAATTTTTACAAGCTTTCATCTTCCCCCGCATTTTGTAGGAATCAACATGGAAGTTATACAGCAAAATATAGATGCTGGCCATAAGGTAACTATATTAGATTGTAACTCTTCATTCAAGGAGTGTGGTTTCAATCCTTACAAATTAAAATACATGTGTGAAATTTGTAAATATAGGGAAGCAGATGGTTTAAAATTAATTAAGGGCGATTTTGAAAGAGTATCTATATCAGATATAATCAGTGAAGAAGATGAATCGGAAGCTGAGATATTTATTAAAGGCCTACCAGCAATTAGTAGGGATGTAATATTTGAAAATTTTGATGTAGGTGAATCTGTATTCTCATCCTATATTTCTAAAACTAGGGAAAGAGAATTTAAAAATAATGTAGAACAACAAATTCTACGAAAATTAACCTCCAACTCTATAATCACTTATTTAGGCATTAAAAGATTTGTGAAGAATGCGCAAATAGATAAGATTTTGCTTTTCAATGGTCGCTGGGATTATTATCGTGCTGCACTATCGGCAGCTAGAATTGAGAATTTAGAAGTTGGAATTTTTGAAAAATTTAGATCTGGCGGTTATTATGAAAAATATGGTAATCATTTACCTCATAATATTGCCAATAAAAATGATTTAATAAATAAAAATTGGAACAAAACTGAAGATTTAGAAGAAAAAATTAAAGTTGCTGATGATTTTTTTATCCGAAAGAAAAAGGGACATGAAGTTTCCGATAAATCTTATACAAAGAGCCAGATTAAAGGGAAATTGCCTAAATCTTATGACGAAAACAAAAAAACATTCGTCTTGTATAACAGTTCAGATGATGAGTTTGCTGCAGTCGGTAAAATTTATAAAAACCCTTTTTTTGAGGATCAGTTAGAAGGAATTCTATATCTCGTAGATTATTTTAAGGAAAGAAAAGATTCCCAATTAATCATTAGAATGCACCCGAATCTTTCTGGATTAAAAAGAGATTATTTAACGCCACTCTATGAATTAGAGGATAAACACTCTAATATTTTATTGATTAGACCTGAAGCGGATATAGACACTTATGGTTTGATGGATGTTGCTAATGTAATAATTAGTTTCGGGAGTACAGCAGGAGTTGAAGCATCCTATTGGGGAAAACCGGTAGTTTTATTAGGAAAATGTTTTTATTTTGATAGTGATATTGCACATGTTCCTAATTCGAAGGCAGATATACCACAACTATTGGAATCAGAACTGGAGCCTATGGATAGATTGGCAGCACGTAAATTTGGCTATTATATACTAACCGGTGGAGTTAAGGGAGTTTATTATGATAGTGATGAAAATAAAAATTATTATTTTAAGGGCAAACACCTAAACCCGCTGCCCAATTGGTTTAAATTAAAGTATAGCACATTGAAATTTTTGAATGTAAAAAATTGAATAGTATTTTTATTTAGTTAAAGTACTATATCAAATTACTATTTTAAATGAGGTTAAAATTAAATCTATTTTGAATGAATAAAAATAAAACAGCTCTTTTCATTGTCCCAAGAAGTAGTGAGTCTTGGGAAGGTTCTGAAGCATTATGGGTTACAATTGCTGGGTGGTCCTCTGCTGCAAAACAAGAGTTCGGGAATGCACTTGTCTTAACCACAGATAGGATTGCCGAACCCAGTGAAGTATTAAATTATCCACTTAAAAGGAAAAAGAATGAGGAGTCTAAGAAACCAAATAAACTTTTTGGGATTGTACCTAATATTTTTAAAACTTTAATCAAAGATTTATTGCTATGGAAATCATCTAACAATAAGGAACGATATAATTATCAAATTCCGGATTTGGGTGAGGTTTGTTTCGTATGGGAGCATCATGATATTTTTCCGGGAATAGGATATGAGCTCGCTCAGAAATATAATGCCCCATTTATAAAATATGTTCATGCGCCCCAAGTTTGGGAAGCAACTAAATGGGGTGTTAGCCGACCTTTATGGGGTATTGTTTTGGAGGCTATCGAAGCAAAATCTCTAAAAAAGGCAGATGTTGTAGCTTGTGTGTCTCCTAAAGTGGTTGAGAAATTAGTTGAAATGGGGATCGATAGTCGGAATATTCTTATCTCACCAATGGCGGTAGATCCGGAGCTTTTCGAAAATGTAGATTCTAAACAAATTTCTATACAATATAAATTAGAGGATAAATTTGTTATTGGTTGGACAGGATCATTTAGAAGTTTTCATGGTTTGGACCTATTACTAAATGTGTTTAAAAAGGTTACTGAGCGAATTGATAATGCTCGGTTAATGTTAGTTGGAGATGGTTTCGAAAAGGCTTCAACAATGAAAATGGCAAAAGATCTTAATATTGAAAATTTAGTGATTTTTACAGGGAGAAAATCTTTTATTGAAATTCCTAAATATATTGACACTTTTGATCTAGCTATTGTTAGTGCAAGTAAAAGAAGTGATTTTCATTACTCTCCTTTAAAATTAAGAGAATATTTAGGAGCAGGAAAAGCAACATTGGCTCCTAATGCAGGCGAAATTCCAGATATTTTCTCTGATGATTTACATTTGAAATTATATAATGTGGGTGAAATTGAGGAAACAGCTAATATTATCATTAATCTTGCACATTCTGATGAATATAGAAAAAGTTTAGCGGAAAATGGTAAAAAATTCGTAGTTCAAAATGGGACATGGAGGGTTGAATTGGAGAAAACTTTAAAAAAGATAAAAGAAAATAGTAATTAGAAACGTCTGTTTATACAATTAAAAATGAAATATTATAAGGAATTAGATGGTCTCAGATTTTTTGCAGTTTTTTTTGTAATCATTAGTCATTGGTTTCCTAAATCTCATTTTCTCAATTTCACACCAAATGGTTCAATAGGTGTAACTATTTTCTTTGTTCTTAGCGGTTTTTTGATTTCAAGTATTCTATTCCGCTATAAAGAAAAAATACAAAGAGGTGATTCGACTATTGGAGAGACATTAAAGGTTTTCTTTATTCGAAGATCTCTAAGGATTTTCCCTATTTATTATCTTTTGATATTTTTTTTATTTATCTATGGTTACCCTGCGATTACTGAGAATATATTATATTTTGTTAGCTACACTTCAAATATTTTAATGTTCAAGGAGCAAACATTTTTTGGTACAGTTTCTCATTTGTGGACTCTTTCTGTAGAGGAACAGTATTATTTAATTTGGCCATTTATTTTATTTCTGTTACAGCAAAAACGTGTTAAAGTGGTTATTTTAATCTTAATTTTATTTAGTGTATCTACACAATTTATTATGAATCAAAGTTTTGAATATTATAACTTCTTAACTTTTAACGCATTTGATGCTTTTGGTTTGGGTTCACTATTAGCATATTACAAGCTGTATCAGGAGGAATCATTGAATTCCTTGCAAAACATATTAATGGGAATAGTAGCTGTAATGAGCATTTTCTTTATATCTAAATTAGAATTTTTTACAACACAAACTTTTGTTAGTTGTTTAACTGTTATATTTTTAATATTTATAATGAGTGCAAAATATAAAAATGCGTTTTTCAATAAATTATTGAGGAATTCAGTTTTGATGTATATAGGAAAGATTAGTTACGGTATATACTTGTTTCATACTTTCATCCCTGGATTAATGGATAACTTCTATCCAGAAATTTTAAAATCATTGCCCGCCTCTACCTACATTATTTTCATAATTAATTTTATCGTTTTAATTTTCATTTGTACAATTTCATGGTTTTTATTTGAGTCCCCCTTAAATAATTTAAAAAAGCGATTTGAACTTCTTAATAGGAAAAAAAAGCCTATTATGAAAGAGATAAATACTAAAATAACAAATTTCGATTACGTTGAGAATAATTAATTTAATACAAAAACCACAATTAAGAGGAGCAGAAATTTTTGCCTGTCAGCTTTCCAATCATTTAATGGAACTGGGGCATGAAGTTTTAATAGTCAGTATTTTTAAAGGAGACTCTCAATTACCGTTTAATGGTGAAATTATCTTATTGGACAGACCGCTTTCGTATCGCTTTATTGACATTATGGGTTGGAGGAAATTCAATGTTTTAATTAATGAATTTAATCCAGATATTATCCAAGCAAATGCAGCAGATACTCTAAAATTTGCTGTGAGCTCAAAGCTTCTGTTTTCTTGGGATTATCCTATAATCTTTAGAAATGCCAATAAGATGGGGGATTTCATAAATTCAAAAATTAAATGGAAATTAAATAATTTCTACTTATCCAAAGTTTCTTACGTTATTTCAGTAAGTGAGGAATGTGAAAAAGATCTCGTAAAAACCTTTCAGTTTCCTAAGAATAAAATACAAACGGTGGAAATTGGTGTAGAGAAAAAAAATTTAGGAGATTATCCATCTGATTTAAAAACTATTTTTAACTATGGACCAGTAATTTCCCATATTGGAGGCTTCGTTCCAGAAAAAAATCATGAAGAGCTCATTAATATATTTAAAAATATTTTACTAAAATTTCCTGAAGCGCAACTTTTATTGATGGGAAAGGGGAAATTAGAGGAAAGGGTCAAAGGGATAGTATATAATTTAGGAATTGGTAACAACGTTCATTTTTTAGGCTACAGAAATGATGTGTTAAATATATTACATCACTCGGATGTTTTTGTTTTACCTAGTTTAATAGAAGGATTACCTGCCGTAATTCTTGAGGCGATGTATTGTAATACTCCGGTAATAGCATATAATGTTGGAGGAATAAGTGAGATTGTTATTTCTAAAAAAACAGGTTGGCTGATTGAGAAGAATGATGTTCAATCTTTTGAAAAGGCCTTAATGAACATATTTCGGGAAGATGAAAATATTAATTCAATAATTATTGAAGCTAAAAGAATGGTTACAGAAAGGTTTTCCAATGATACAATCACTGACCGTTTTCTGGAATGTTATAATAATATATCAAATAAGCCGGATGCCAGGCCAAAGGCTAAGATGAAGATCCTTCAATTGGTGACAAGGCGTCAATATCGGGGGGCAGAACTTTTTGCCGCGGATCTTAGCTCAGAATTGATAAAATTAGGTCATGAAGTAGTTTTTGTAGGGATATATGAAAATGATAAGGATATTTTAAGTGTTGATAATGCGGATAACCGCGATCTCGTTTCAGCTAAAAACAGTCTTTTTTCACTTAGGATAGTTAAGAAAATCGTAGAGCTCGTAAAAGAAATCAAACCAGATATTATACAATGTAATGGATCCGACACACTGAAATATACAGTCTCGGCATCTTATTTTTTTAATAATGTTCCCTTGGTATACCGAAACATAAGTATTATTAGTGAATGGATCAACGGTGAACCGAAAAAAATAATTTATAAAAAAATATTTAAGCGTATAACATATGTTACTTCAGTAGGGGATGAGTCCTTGGAAGATTTTATTAAAACCTATGACTATCCCAGGGCCAATGCAAAAGTAATTAGAAGAGGAATTCCCATGAAATCAGTTGATGGACATGGGTTATCGCATCAATTGCGGATTGACATGGGATTTGATGAAAAGGCTAAGATTGCCATTCATATTGGTAATTTTAGTCAGGAAAAAAATCATGAATTTCTTTTAGATGTTTTTGATAAATTAAAAAATGAATATCCAAATATTAAATTGATTTGTATTGGCAGCGGGATATTATATGAAGAATTTAAGGAATCTATTATACAAAGAGGATTAGAAAAAAGTGTATTTCAACTTGGATTCAGAAAGGATATACCGGAACTTCTTGCTGCGTCAGATTGTCTTGTTCTATGCAGTAAAATTGAGGGTGTGCCGGGTGTTATTTTAGAGGCAGGGGTTCAGAAAATACCTTCCGTAGCTACAAATGTAGGTGGGGTATCCGAAGTTTTAATTGATGGAAAAACAGGGTATTTAATCAATGATTTTAACCGTGAGGATTTTAAAGATAAACTTGTGCAAATATTGCAAAATGATGAGAAGAGGATTGCATTTGGCCAGAATGCATACAATATGATTTCTAATGGTTTTGACCCGAAGAAAAATGCAGCAAGATTTGAAAAATTATATCTGGACTTAATCGAATCAAAAAAGAGAGAAAGGAATTAAGAAATTTCTTCGATATAAAATGATTTCCAATTTTTTTTTGTTTTTATGACCCTCAATTTATAATTTTGAAATCGGATTAGTTCCTGACTTAATTTTTAATTATTGTCTATTTTGTTGAAGTTTTATAGAAATAATTAGGTTTGTTTTCCTGATGATGAATTAACTCCTGAGTTTCTAATTTTTTTCATAAAATATTGTACCCTAAAAGGAATAGCCTAATTTCGCAAAAAAAATCTTTCATATTTAAATGCAAAAAATTAAGATTCTTCACATAATAAAATCCTTAGGACGTGGTGGTGCAGAAATGTTGTTGCCTGAAACCTTGAAAATCCATAATACCTCAAGATTTGAATTTCATACTATTTATTTTCTTCCTTGGAAGAACCAGATGGTAGAGGCTATTGAAAGTGCCGGAGGAAATGTGACTTGTTTTTCGGCATCCAACAATTTAAAACTATTGCAACAATATTCCGGCGTTATAGATTATTGCAAAACAAATGAAATAGATGTTATCCATTGTCATTTACCCTGGGCCGGCTTTTTAGGAAGACTTGTTTTTGCTAAAACCAAAATCCCGGTTGTTTATTCAGAGCATAATATGCAGGAGCGGTATCATATCGCTACCAAAATGATCAATCAATTTACCTTCAATTCCCAGAGCCTGGCTTTGGGGGTTTCAGAAGATGTAACCAATTCAATAAAGAAAAATATCAACCCAAAAATTCCTGTTAAAACACTGCTAAACGGGGCAAATACGGATTCTTTTCTAAGAAATCCTGAATTGGGAACTAAAATAAAAAAGGAGTTAAGTATTCCGGAAGATGCGCTGGTAATAGGAAATGTAGCGGTTTTCCGCTTTCAGAAAAGATTGGTTGAGTGGCTTCAGGTTTTTAAGGAAATTGAAAATAAGAATCCAAATGTATATGGAATTATAGTAGGGGCGGGACCATTGGAAAAGGAAATCAAAGCCGAACTGACTAGCCTGAATCTAGAAAATAAAGTTTTCTTTCCAGGTTTGAAAACAGATGTTAAGCCCTATTTTTCTGCAATGGATATTTTTATGATGAGCAGCTCTTTTGAAGGATTGCCTATTGCACTTCTGGAGGCTATGAGTATGGAATGTGCTATAGTTTCAACAGATGCAGGCGGTATCAAAGAAGTGATTCGCGATAAGCGGGATGGATTGATATGTGAAGTTGGAGCGTGGAAAAAACTCCCTGGTTTGTGCCAGGTTTTAATTGAGGATCCTGAAAAGTTAAGCAAATATAAAAAAGCGGCGCGTGAACGTGCCGTAAATTCATTTAGTTTAAAAAGGATGGTGGATTCTTTGGAGGAGATTTATGGTTCGTTAATTAGTAATGTAGTGACGAAGTAAGGCTGTGATGAAGTAACTCTGTTGAGAAGTAATATTGTGTTATTAAGAACAATAAATCGTAAACGAAAAATAAATAGAATACTGAATAATATCAAACTAAATTTAATACCTAACAAATTAACCATTTAACGAATCCTCAATCTCCTTCTCCACCTTTAGGGGGGCGGGGGGTAAACAAATCACAAATCCCGAATCATCGCGAATGCTAATTAGAAAGGCCACAGAATTGGACATACCTGAAATTTTAGAAGTGCTTAAAGCAAGCCTTGGTGAAACTTCCTCAAAAAAGACGGAAGAGGTTTGGAGGTATAAGCATGTGGAAAATCCATTTGGAAAATCCCTGGTTTTGGTTGCTGTGGAAAATGATGAAATTATTGGGGTTCGCGCTTTGATGAGATGGAAATGGCAATTAGAAAATCAAATATTTTTCGCTTTGAGAGCAGTAGATACTGCAACACATCCCGAACATCAGGGAAAAGGAGTTTTTAAAAAACTCACCTTGAAAGCCATAGAAATGGCTAAGGAGCAAAGTGATCATTTTATTTTTAATACCCCAAACAGCCAAAGTTTGCCGGGATATCTAAAAATGGGTTGGGAAGAAGTGGATAAATTAAAGATCCGGATTATTCCTGTTAATCCGATCCACTGGCTTGCAAATAAACAGCATAAGGCCTGCCAGATAAATAATAATAGTTCCGATTCTCAATTGGCTGGATTAATCTCAAAATGTATGAAATTAAAATCAGAGGGGAATAAATTATTTACTGCAAAATCTCCGAAATATCTCTCCTGGCGTTATGAAAATAATCCTTTACAAAAATATGAAGTAAAGTCAGATGAGGATTTTTATCTCGCTGGATATATAAAACAACACAAATATTTCAAGGAACTTCGAATTACAGAGCATATTTTTTCTGATGGTTCTGGTCTGAAAAAAATCAATAAGGCAATAGGGGAATTCAGTAAAAAATTTGGTGCACACATCATAACTTCTTCGGGATTAAGTTCCGGATTGGGATTTTCCGGAAAATTTGGTCCGGTTTTAACCATGAGAAATGTAAATTTGGATTTAAATTTATATCAGGAATTATTACAGCTTAACAATTGGTCTTATACCTTAGGGGATCTGGAATTATTTTAATATGCTTGGAGCATTTTTTTTAATTATATTACTATTTCTTATTACCCAGGGACTTTTTAGTTCCCTGTCTAAAAAACATGCCTTCTTTTCAAAGAAATTGATGAATATTTTGTTTTTTTATCATTTTTTCTTTTGGGGGGTATATTATGCTTATGCATTTCTTAACCGTTCAGATTCACATGGTTACTTCTACCGACCAGACAATCAGGCTTTAGCGTGGTTTGAGTATTTTGGTACAAGCACCACTTTTATAGATTTCCTGGCTTATCCCTTTATCAATTTTTTGGGCTTCAATTATGAAATGATGATGATGCTTTTCGCCTGGTTTGGTTATTTGGGCTTTGTATATGCCTATCTTTTCTTCAGGGAGAATATTCCGGTTAAGATCACGGTTTTTAAAAGACTTGATTTGCTTACCTTAATTTTATTTTTTCCCAATATGCACTTTTGGACAGCCTCTCTGGGAAAAGGGGCTCCAATTTTCCTGGGGTTAATGTTATTTGCCTATGCGATTAAAAATCTTAAATCGCGATTGATAACTTTGATTATTGGATCGATCTTAATCTATTTTATTCGTCCCCATGTGTTCCTATTTGTAGCAGTAGGGACTGTTCTGGGCTATATGAGCGGAAAGGAAAAGATTTCATTTGGCAAGAAATTATTTATTTATATAGCGATGATAGGGGGGCTGTGGATGGTTCAGGATCAAATTTTAGGGGTCGTAGGATTGGAAGGTTCTGAGAATCTTGTGGAAGGGTTTGAAGATTTTTCTGCAGACAGATCTGAATCATTAAGTACGTCGGGTTCCGGAGTTGATATGTCTAGTTACCCTTTACCCTTGAAGTTTTTTACCTTTTGGTTCCGGCCTTTATTTTTTGATGCACCCGGAATTCTTGGAATCATTACTTCGGTAGAAAATCTTATGTATTTATTACTATTTGTAAAAATTTTAAAGAAAGATTTTATCACATTTATAAAAAATTCAACGGTAGTGGTAAAAATGAGTTTGGTGGTATTTTTCCTTACCTCCTTCGCAATGACTTTTGTGATGTCCAATTTGGGGATCATTATGCGACAAAAGTCAATGGTAATGTATTTTGGTTTTTTTGTAATCTATTATTATTTGGCTCAGAAAAAGTATGATAAGATAATGCGTTTAAGAAAGTTGAAACGCGCAAAGGAACTTCAATTGATGAAAGAAAATATTGTGACGCTATGATGAAGTGATGCTGTAACGAAGTGATGTTGTGGATGGAGGAAAGAGAACATAGATTATAGACTTTTTGAAGTTGAATTTAATTTAGAAGAAGGATGTTTTTAATTTTAATTTATCTTCTAAATCAGCGGGGCATCTCGACTGCGCTCGATGTGACATTTCGTATATGATCTAATCTTAGAAATAATAAATGAACGATAAAGGTTTTTTAGTAATATCATTGGATTTTGAACTTCTTTGGGGAGTTTTTGATAAGGTGGATCATAAAGAAAAGGAAGAATACTTCAAAAATACGGGAAAGGTTATTCCGGAAATTTTGAAATTGTTTTCGGAATATAATATTCATTGTACCTGGGCAACTGTGGGAATGTTGTTCAATAATAATTGGGAGGAGTGGAGGAATAATAAACCTGAAATCTTACCAAATTATAAAAACACAAATCTTTCAGCTTATGATTATGGCTACACTTTAAATTCCCCAAAGACAGATTTTTTTTGTTTCGCAAAAGGTTTAATTCAGCAAATTCAAAAGACTCCCCATCAGGAAGTTGGTACCCATACCTACTCGCATTACTATTGCCTGGAAGAAGGTCAGACTTTAGCCTCCTTTAAAGCTGATCTGGAAAAATCAATTGAACTTGCCAAACAAATGGGGATTTCGCTTAAATCCCTTGTATTTCCACGAAATCAGTTCAATGAAGACTATTTAAAAGTTTGTTATGAATTGGGTATTGAAAATGTGCGATCCAATCCAACCGATTGGTATTGGAAAGACACCCAAAATGATTCCTTAAAAAACAAGATATTCAGGACCGGAGATGCTTATTTAGGTTCAAATAATAAATCATATAAATTAATCAACCTGAATGTTGAAAAAGGAAAACCCTTGTCTCAAAAGGCGAGCAGGTTACTGCGTCCTTATTCTACTAACAAATTACTGAATGACTTAAAATTGAAAAGGATCAAGTCTGAAATGACCTCTGCTTCAAAAAACAACGAGATTTATCATTTATGGTGGCATCCTCATAATTTTGGAAACAACCCTGATGAGAACATCGCCGATTTAAAGGAGATTTTAAATCATTATTTAGCTTGTAATGAAAATTACGGGTTCCAATCGGCAACAATGCTTGAAATAGGCTTGTTAATTCAATAATCCGTTATTCGAATTTATCACGAGCTACTGGGATTTGTTTTTTGAAATGTAATTCAATAACCTTGAGATACTATGACTTTGCCGGTTAAAGATTGTCAGATTGATTAATACTCTAGCAGCCCCTCATCCCATCTCTACGTTACTTTCATAGCGTCACTCCATTGGAATTCATTGTTTTCTTTTTGTAATTCTAATGTTATGATTTGAAATTTGGTTCTCGATTATGTGGAATTTCCACACTTTTGTGTGGAAATTTTTAGAAATCCTGTAATATTTAATAGGTTTATTTCCTTCCCTAAAAAAAAACAAAGCCTTTGATTGGCCTATATTGACTTGTTTGTGAGCTCTGTATAGTTTAGTGGAGTGTGTCGTCAGTATTTTTATGTCCTATTGGATGCAAAATTGCAACTACTCTGAAAAAGAGAACGACAAAATATGGAATTTCATCCCGAACAGTTTTACGATATAGCTCAGGTAGTGTTTATAATCCCATTTTTATATCTGCTTACCCAATATATTTTTAAGCAACTCAGGAAAAAACACGATTTTTTCTCAGTAAAACTGATGAACAGATTATTTTTCTACCATTTGTTCTTTGGAGGGGTTTATTACATATATGCGCTTTTTAATCGTTCTGATTCTTTTAGGTATTATAACGTACCCCAAAAAGAGGGTCATGGATGGTTTGATTTTTTTGGGACAGAAACTACCTTTATAGATTTTATTTCTTATCCGTTTATAAATGGTTTAGGCTTTAGCTATGAAATGATGATGCTGCTCTTTACCTGGGTTGGTTTTATGGGCTTTGTGTTTGCATATTTGTTTTTTAAAGAAAATATATCCCTGAATGTCACTGTTTTTAAACGGGTAGATTTACTTACGCTTATACTCTTTTTGCCCAATATGCATTTTTGGACTGCTTCCCTGGGAAAAGGATCACTAATATTCTTTGGATTAATGCTTTTTGCCTATTCTATTACCAAGGCTAAAACCAGGATCTTAGGATTAGTCCTGGGTTCCCTGCTTGTATTTTATATTCGGCCTCACATCTTCTTTTTGTTAGCCATCGGTACTTTAATAGGCTTTATGACAGGGAAAGAAAAAATCGCCTGGAAAGTTAAACTGACTGTATGTGGTGTGATTCTGGCCGGATTATTTTTACTTCACGAGCAAATTTTAGCAGTTGTTAATTTAAATAATTCCCAGAATTTAATTGCCGATTTTATTCAATTTACATCAAACCGTTCTGAATCTTTAGGTTCTTCGGGGTCTGGTGTAAATATGGCTGGGTATTCCCTTCCTGAAAAAATCTTTACCTTTTGGTTCAGACCATTGTTTTTTGATGCACCGGGGATTTTAGGGATGATTGTTTCTGTAGAAAATGCAATCTATCTTTTGCTCTTCCTTAAAATATTTAGATTAAATTTCATTAAATTCATCAAGAATGCACCTGTTAATGTAAAAATGAGTTTAGTTTTATTTTTAATGACCTCTTTTGCCATGACCTTTGTAATGTCAAATTTGGGGATTATCATCAGACAAAAATCAATGATTATGTATTTTCTCTTTTTTGTGATTTATTACTTTCTGGCACACGAGAAAAGTCGATCACTTGGGTTGAAATTTAAGTCCTTATCGCATTCAAATGAAAGGTTACCCCAGGCGGCCTAATGGAATAAGATCCTATTGAATGTAGTTTTTGAATGACAAGCTAAAAATAATGTTTACTTTTGAAGCTGTTTCTTAAATACCAATATGCACAAACTCATCCGGATCACCACTATTCCGTTATCCCTTGAAAAACTCCTGGAAGGGCAATTGACCTTTATGGATCAATACTTTGGGGTAACCGCGATTTCTGCGGAGAAAGAACGTTTGGAAAAGTATGGTCGCGACAATAAAGTGAACACCTTTTATGTGGATATGACCCGCGAGATCACTCCCTTGAAAGATTTAAAAGCGGTTTTTAACTTATATCAATATTTCAAAAAGGAGAAACCTTTAATTGTTCATACCCATACCCCAAAAGCGGGGATCGCGGGAATGCTCGCGGCGAAATTAGCGGGTGTGCCAATCAGGTTACATACAGTTGCAGGTCTTCCACTCATGGAAACTACAGGTGCAAAAAGAAAGATCCTTAATTTTGTCGAAAAACTCACTTACGCCCTTGCCACAAAAATGTACCCGAATTCCAAAGGTTTATATGATATTATTCTGAAGGAAAAATTTGCTTCTCCCTCAAAATTGAAAGTTTTGGGCAAGGGCAGTTCCAATGGAATTGATACTTCTTATTTTGATCCTTCAAAATATTCAGAAGAATTTAAATTTCAATTGAAAAAGGAACTCAATATTCCTGACGCAAATGTGGTATTTATTTTTATTGGCCGGCTGGTTTCAGAAAAGGGGATTAATGAATTGATAAAGGCTTTTAGTAACCTGCATCAATCAAATCCGGATTGTAACCTGCTCCTGGTTGGTCCTTTTGAACAGGAATTAGATCCTTTAAAGCCTGAAACTCTTGAGGTCATCCAAAACCACCCTGGAATTATTTCAGTGGGTTACCAGCAAGATGTACGACCTTACCTGGCAATTTCCAGTGTACTCACTTTTCCAAGCTATCGGGAAGGATTCCCAAATGTAGTTATGCAGGCCGGGGCGATGAATTTGCCATCCATAGTTACAGATATAAATGGTTGCAATGAAATTATTTCTGAAGGTATAAACGGATTAATAATCCCGGTAAAAGATGAAAATGCATTGTACAGTTCTATGTTGAACCTATTGAAAAATGAAGATTTAAGAGTTTTAATAGCCGCAAAGGCAAGGCATGAAATTATATCAAATTATGAACGAAAGGAATTTTGGAAGATTCTTTTGAAGGAATACAGGACGCTAGAAGTGTCTTTTAAAAAATAGTCTATAAGATTACATTAAGTCCATCTTAACATTGATTATTGTACTTTTGTAGAGTCCTTATGCATAAAATAGGAAAAAACTTAAATGTACTAATTTTCTTTACTTTTTTGAGATATTTTAATTGAAAAATGACCAGCTAAATTCAAGGATGTATAAAAGATTTTTTAAACAAATAATCGACTTTTTTATTGCTTTTTCGGCATTGTTAATCTTAAGCCCCATACTATTTATTGTATTGATTTTATTAGGTTTTGTTAATAAAGGGAATCCTTTTTTCTTTCAAAACCGGCCCGGAAAAGACGAACGGATTTTTAAAATTGTCAAGTTTAGGACTATGACCAATGAGCGTGATGAAAATGGGGTTTTATTTTTTGATTCAGATAGATTGACCGGAATAGGAAAGTTTGTAAGAAAAACATCTATCGATGAAATCCCACAATTATTCAATGTCTTAATGGGAGATATGAGTTTAATTGGTCCCAGGCCATTGTTGCCCGAATATCTGCCAATTTACAATGCGAGACAGAAAAAAAGACATTCAGTGCGACCTGGAATTACTGGCTGGGCTCAGATAAATGGTAGAAATGCGATTAGTTGGAACAAGAAGTTGGAATACGATGTTTGGTATGTTGAAAATTTTTCTTTTACTTTAGATTTGAAAATATTTTTTAAAACAATAAAAAAAGTGATCATTTCCGAAGGGATCAATACCCAGGATATGGCTACTACCGAACCTTTTAACGGTAAAAATTGAATATGAATTTATACGGGGCAAGCGGGCATGCAAAGGTAATTATAGATATAGCAAAATCCATTGATATTCCTATAGATACTATTTTTGATGATAATCTTCAGTTAACTGAAGTCTCAGGTCATCCGGTGATTCATAATCTTTCTGATGAATTGTTGATCCGTGGAACGGTATTGGCAATTGGCGATAATAAGATCAGAAAAATGGTGGCCAATAAATTTGAGGGAAAATTTCATAATGGGATTTTTCACAGTTCGGCTGTACTTGCGCCCACCGTTATAATGGGCGAGGGAACTGTTGTGATGGCCAATGCTTCTATCAATGCGGAAGTTATAATTGGCAACCACTGTATAATAAATACCGGCGCAACTGTGGAACATGAATGTCAATTAGGGAATTATGTTCACATATCTCCTAATTCAGCCCTTGCTGGAGATGTAATTGTTGGTGAAGGTTCCCATATTGGGATTGGAGCTGTAGTTATTCCGGGCGTGAAAATCGGAAAATGGGTTACTATTGGAGCCGGGGCTGTGGTTTTGGAAGATATTCCTGATTTCGCCGTGGTTGTTGGAAATCCGGGGAAAATTATTAAATACAATCATTTAGAGAATGAATAAAGAAAAAATTTGGCTTTCTTCTCCCCATATGGGAGGAACAGAACAGGAATATATAAAACAGGCATTTGATAAAAACTGGATAGCCCCGTTGGGACCAAATGTTACGGGATTTGAAGAAGATCTCAAAAATTATTTAAACTCCTTTCCCAGGACGGATGGTATGCAGGAGGCTTATGTTGCAGCCCTTAGTTCAGGTACAGCAGCTCTCCATTTAGCACTTATCCTGTTAGGGGTAAAACCGGGAGATGAAGTGCTTTGCCAAAGTATGACCTTTGCTGCTTCTGCCAATCCTATCGCGTATTTAGGTGCGATCCCTGTATTTATTGATAGCGAGAGGGAAACATTGAATTTATCCCCAATTCATCTTGAGGAAGCAATAAAAGATCGGATCTCACAGGGAAAAACCCCGAAAGCAATTATTGCCGTACATTTATACGGAATGCCATATAAAGTTGAAGAAATTCAGAAGATATCAAAAAAATATAATATTCCCGTGATCGAAGATAGTGCTGAAGCATTGGGAAGTTCATATAAAGGAAAAAAATGTGGAACTTTTGGAGATCTGGGCGTGCTATCATTTAACGGAAACAAAATAATAACAACCTCCGGAGGTGGCGCATTGGTAACCCGAAATAATGCCGATAAGCAAAAAGCGGTATTTTTAGCTACCCAGGCAAGGGACGATGCTCCACATTATCAGCACAGCGAAATTGGATATAATTACAGGATGAGCAATATTTGTGCTGGAATAGGAAGGGGGCAAATGGAAATTTTGGACAAACATGTTGGACTTCGCAGAAAAATGAACGAATTTTATAAAAACTTATTCGTTTCTATTTCAGGAGTGGAGGTATTAAATGAGCCAAATAAAGATTATTTTTGTAATAACTGGCTAACAATTATCAGTGTAGATAAATCACGGACAAACGGTATTTCCCGCGAAGATTTACGACTTTGCCTTGAAAAGGAAAATATTGAGAGCCGGCCTTTATGGAAACCTATGCATATGCAACCTGTTTTTTCCGGAGTGCCATTTTACGGGTCCGGGGTTGCTGAAGAGTTTTTTGAAAATGGATTGTGTTTGCCTTCCGGGTCAAATTTATCAGATGATGACAGGAATAGAATCGCATCCTCGATCAATAATTGTTTTAAAAGTTGATAAAATAATTTAGAAAATGTGGAACCGCATAAAAAATGCCCTCAAGTTTAGCTTATCCGGAGAAGATACCAGATTAGATTTACGCAATATCAAATACTTGCCTAGATGGGCAGTATTTCTTATTGATATTTTTTTGGTTTCATTTTCTGCTCTGTTAACTATTTTGATAATTGTTGACCTTACTTCCAACTATTATATGTTGCTGGATTTTCCGTTAAAGGCACTTTTGGTTATCCTTGTAAATATCTTCTTCTTTTTTGTATTTAAGACCTATGCCGGGATTATTAGGTATTCTTCCAACATAGATGCCTTAAAACTCATGCTGGCTACAATTTGTTCTTTTATAAGCCTGGTAATTATAAATTACCTCACTTATTTAATGATTGGCCAAAAGATCTTTCTGATAGGAGGTTTACTAATTAATCTATGGATCTCTTTTTCGATGTTGTTTTTATTCAGGTTAAGTGTGAAACAGGTTTATGAATATTTTAAAGTAGCAAATAAAGCCGAGGTGTTATTGCGTGCCGTAATTTTGGGAGCCGATGAAAATGCGATTTCAATAGCAGGCGCCCTGGAGTTGGAAAATCCCCGAAGATTTAAGATAGTTGGCTTCCTGACCAGGAAAAAACATAATAAAAGTCTCCGTATTTTAGGTAAGCCGGTTATAAAATTCACCACGGCCATTCATGCACAGGCAAAAGCATTCAGGGCATCGGCTGTAATCTTATCCGAGAATAATTTTACATCAGAAGAAAAATTTGCCATCGTAGAAAACTGCCTGGAGCATAATATTAAGGTTTTTAATGCCCCAATTGTTTCCTCATGGGAAGATGAAGACAAGCCTATTGCACAAACTGTAAAAACCTTGCAAATTGAAGATTTGCTCGAGCGCGAACCTATAAAACTTGAAGAAGAAAACAAAGCTGAACAGTTAACTGGGAAAATAATTCTGGTTACTGGGGGAGCTGGTTCCATTGGAAGCGAAATAGTTAGACAGGTTGCCCAATATAACCCTAAAATGCTGATTATTCTTGATCAGGCAGAAACACCATTGCATCATTTACAACTGGAAGTGGAATCTAAATTTCCTGGATTAAATTACAAATGCATTGTATGTGATGTTGGAAATCAACGACGATTGGAACTAATGTTTCAAAATCAAAAAATTGATGTGGTTTATCATGCCGCTGCCTACAAGCATGTGCCATTAATGGAAGAAAATCCGCATGAAGCTGTTTTTGTAAATATAGCAGGAACCAAGAATTTAGCCGATTTGTGCGTTAAATACAAAGTTGGGCATTTTGTGATGATATCTACAGATAAAGCCGTAAACCCTAGCAATGTGATGGGGGCTTCAAAAAGGGCTGCGGAAATGTATGTGCAATCCTTATTTCACAGCCAGGATCAAAAAGATGAAAATATCACCAAATTCATAATTACGCGTTTTGGGAATGTTTTGGGCTCAAACGGCTCTGTGGTTCCCCTGTTTAAAAAACAGATAGCAAAGGGAGGCCCTGTTACCATTACTCACCCTGATATTATTCGTTATTTTATGACGATTCCTGAAGCATGTCAACTGGTGCTTGAGGCTGGCACCATGGGGAATGGAGGTGAAATATTTATATTTGATATGGGGGCACCGGTAAAAATTATGGACCTGGCCATAAAAATGATCAAACTTGCAGGTTATATCCCAAACCAACATATTAAAATAAAGATTACAGGACTTCGTCCAGGAGAAAAATTATATGAAGAATTGTTGACAGATGAATGTAAAACCTTGCCTACACATCATAAAAAAATTATGATAGGTATAGATAAAGTACAGGATTATGATTTCATCAACAATAGCATAGGACAGATCATCAAGTCGGCACACAAGCTTAAAAATGACAAAGTTGTTACGAAAATGAAAGAATTAATTCCGGAATTTATAAGCAACAATTCCTCTTACGAGATTTTAGACAAGGAGGCAGAGGAAGCCCGGAAAGTAATTCATTAGGAATTTTTTTAACAGAATTTTATCTTTCCTTATAACCCGCTAAATTTTAACCTGCTATATTTGCTTTTTTTACCCCACTTTATGAAAAACAAATTTTTCCTTTTATTCAGTTTAGCATTATTGGTAAGTTGTTCCAGCCGCAAAGAGATCGTTTATTTTCAGGATGCCGAGAAACTGGACAACATGAAAAGCCTTATGAAATTTGAACCTGTAATTGAGGTGAATGATATTTTAAGTATCAAGGTTACCTCCCTTAATAAGGTAGTTGCTGAACCTTTTCAGATGAATATAGAGAATCAACAAAGTGGTGGCAGTGGGAGTCAAAGCCGGGCAATGCAGGGGTATCTGGTAGATATTGATGGAAATATTCAGTTTCCTGTCTTGGGAAAGATCAATGTGGCTACCAAATCAAGAAGTGAAATAGAGTCATTTCTTACCAAAGAGATCAAAGCTTATGTAACAGATGCAGTTGTCGCAGTTAGAATAATTAATTTTAGGGTGATCGTTTTAGGGGAAGCGGGCAGCGAAACGGTTGTTGAGGTTGAAAATGAAAGAATGAGCATCCCTGAATTGTTTGCATCGGTTGGAGGTATAAGTTATAATGGCAAACGTAAAAATATCTTAGTGATACGGGAAAGCGATGGAGTAAGATCTATAGGAAGAGTTGATATTACAAGTGCTGATGTTTTCACTAACCCTTACTATTATTTAAAGCAAAATGATATTGTATATGTAGAGCCTACCTATAGACAGGTGAAATCCGCCGGATTTATCACCAGTTATACAGGTTTAATATCCCTTGGAACTACGATTATAGGTTTAATGTTTTTATTTTCACGATAATAAATGGAAGAGTTACAGGATTTTACGGAAGAAAAAGAATCAAACTTCGATTTAAAAGCCGAAATATTTAAATATTTAACCTATTGGAAACTGTTACTTTTTGGATTTCTATTAGGCGGTTTAATCGCATACCTCTATAATCGTTATACCATCCCGCAATATTGGACGCAAGCCTCTTTAATGATCTTAAAGGATAGTGATAACAATGTTGCAAGCGCATTGCCTTCTGGTGGCGGGTCAATTTTGACTTTTGCGGATAATAGCCTAGATAATCAAATTGTTACCCTGAAATCCAAGCGTTTGGTAGAAAATGTTGTAAATGAACTAAATCACAATATTTCTTATTTTATTGAGGGAAATGTAATTACCATAGAAGCTTATAAAAGTAGCCCTGTTTCAATTCAGTTTATTACACCGGATTCAATAGTCAATAAAGCATCAAAGATCCTTTTTGTTACCCCAAAATCTGAAACCAGTTTTATCCTGGTTGACGAATCCCAAGGTTATGAAAAAATACATGAAATAGGAGAAATTATCGATTTCGACGGGCTAAAGTTTTCCATAGTTCCAAGGTCAGGAGTCAATTCTTCATTTAAAAATTCAAAAACGGTCCAAATAAACATTAGTCCCGTAGATAGGGTAGCGGGGAATTATATTTCTAAATTGATTATTGTTCCAAAAGGAAAAGCAACAGATATTCTCTCACTTGGAATTGTCCAAGAAGATAGCAGGAAATCGGAAGATTTTCTCAACAATCTGATGAACCAGTTTAATGCCGATGGAGTTGCCGACAAAAGACAAGTAGCTTTAAATACTACTGAATTTATTCAGGACAGGCTGGAATTGATCACTTCTGAGCTCGATTCTGTAGAAGGCGGAATGGCTGATTTCAAAAGGGAAAATCAGTTTATGGATGTAGCCAGCGGGGCACAGGAAATTATTTCTAAATCTACCCAGACAGAACAACAGGTATTTGAAATAGAAACTCAATTGATGATCATCAAATCTATTGAGGATCTTATAAGTAAAAGGGAAGAGTATCAATTGCTGCCTGCAAGCCTGGGTATTCAGGATGGCGGGATTTCAGGATTAATATCGACCTATAACTCCCTTGTTTTAGAAAGAAACGCATATTTAAGAACTTCCACCCCTCAAAATCCAGTTGTTGCAACGATAACTGCCCAATTGGATTCTTTAAGGGAAAACTTAAGGGATAACATCAAAAGTACCGTTAATTCCCTGAATATTCAATTAGGAGTATTAAACCAATTGGATAGAAGTTCTCAAAATAAATTCAGCACATTCCCCGGAATGGAAAAAGGAATGCGGGGAATTGAACGGCAACAGCAAATTAAAGAACAGTTGTATTTATTTTTGCTTCAACGTAGGGAGGAAGCCGCTATAGCCTTTGCGGTCACATCTCCGGTAGCAAAAGTCATAGATCCATCATATACAATTACAACCCCTGTAGATCCTAAACCCTGGCTTATATTAGTGGGAGGTTTTCTTATCGGGTTAATTCTGCCCTTGATTATTTTATTCTCTAAATTTATGCTGGACACAAAGGTGCATCATAAAGGAGATCTTGTCCCGCTTACCAAACATATTCCATTTTTGGGAGAAATTCCTAAAATAACCGATGAAACCAACCAGATTATCCAATTAAATGACCGGTCTCCCCTGGCAGAATCGTTTAGGATCCTCCGGACAAATCTGGCTTACCTTATGAAAGCCAAAAAGGAAAATCGTGGTGAAATTATATTCGTAACATCTACCATTAAAGGGGAGGGAAAAACATTTGTATCTTATAACCTTGCCCGTACCCTGGCAACAACCAAGAAAAAAGTGATCCTTATTGGCGCAGATATTCGGAATCCACAATTGCACCGCTATATCAATTTACCGATGGAAAGTAAGGGCTTGTCAGATTATTTGTATGATCTGGACGTACAACCACTGGATATTATCACATCTTCACAAGACACTAGTATTAAGGTAGATATGATATTATCAGGTTCTATTCCACCCAATCCTGCTGAATTATTTATTAATGACAGGATGAAAAATCTCCTTAAAGGGCTAGCTCATTCTTATGATTTCATAATTGTGGATACCGCACCAACCATGATCGTTACCGATACACTTTTGATAAGTCCGTTGGCCGATACTACTTTATATGTAACCCGAGCGGGATACACCGAGAAAAAACTACTGGATTTCCCCAAAGAACTCAGGCAACAGGGAAAACTTAAAGGAATGGCGGTAATTCTAAATGATGTTGATTATTCAAAATTCTCCTACGGAGCCAAATATGGTTATTCCTATGGCTACGGATATGGGGTTGATGAGGAAAGTAAATTGAAGAAAATTTTTAAGAAACCATTCAAAAAAAGTAAGGTCTAAAAATATTCTTTGGTTTTATCTATAACTTTTTTAACTGGGTCAATGATTTTCTTGTTCAGTGTTATACCTTGTAATTTCTCGAGATGTTGTACTCTATGAGTATCGCTTCCTATAAAATCGATCATTCCTGTTTCCAGTAAACGAAATGCAGTTTGTTGCATATTTGTTCCATAATGTGGTGTGAGGGATAAGGTATTCAGTTGCATCAAACAACCGCGATCTTTTAGTTCTTCGTATTTTCTCAGGTCTTTGGTATGGTAAAAAGCATACCTTTCCGGATGTGCTAAAACCGGTTTGTATCCTTTGGTTTGTAGTTGAAATAGGATTTCATTTAAATTGATTGGCGCCTGGAAATAAGACATTTCGACCAATACGAAATTGTCTTTTAAAGTGAGCAATTTCTCAGATTCCAACAATTCCATAAAACTTTGATCCATCATATATTCAGCAGCGGCCCTGATCCTGATGTCCTTTAATTTGGGGTTTTGTGCTATTTTCTCCTCTAACTTTACGAGCGCGGCATTTATTATTTGCGGCGTATTCGGGTAATAATCATTCATAATATGTGGAGTGGAAATAAAATTATGGATTCCCATTTCTTTAAATTTTAGTAATAAATTTAAAGAATCTTCAGTATTTGCCGCGCCGTCGTCTATTCCAGGTAAAATATGGTTATGTATATCGGTGATACCATGAAGATGGTCGATTAAATATTCTTTTTTCTGAAAAATGGATAACATATATCAACTTTTAATTGCCTAAAATTACATAATTTTAACCCGATATCCGATTCTTTCGCTTATTTGTCCTAATGTTTTAGAAAATTATATAAAATGACCAAAATAGAAATTAGAGAGAGCACCGATGAGGATATTCAAATTTAATAATATCAATAAAAAACAATAAATATTACATATGAAATTAAATCTACCCCTTATCATGCTTTTACTAGGTTTTATCGGAGTAAATGCTCAGCAGGTTGAATTTTCTGGGTCTGTAGCGGCTAAAGGCATCATTTTTTCTGAAGATGAATCCCCATTTTGGATTCATAGCAATCAACGTGGGCGTGTAGATGAACTCACCAATTTTTCGGGATTGGTTTCTGGAATGGCAACTTATAAAATCAGTGAAAATGCCGGTTTTGAATTTGGACTTGGCGCTTTATATCAGGATGGGTTTACAGATAAACTTCAGTTGGACGAATCCTATTTAGGTTTTCAGAATAATTGGCTTATTGCTCATGTGGGAAGAAAGCAGAAAACCGAATTATATCATGGATTAAGTGCGACCAATCAAAATATTCTCTGGTCCCTGAATGCTCGTCCGCTTCCCGGAATTAGTTTTAAAACCAAACACCCCATTTATTTCTGGAAAAATGCGGGATTGGCTTTTGAGGCAAGTCTGGAAGAATTTATAACAGATGACGATCGTTATGTTGAGGACACAAGGGTGCACCATAAAAGTTTTCATTTAGTTTTTGATAAGATCCAAAATTTTGAAATTAAGGTTGGGATGCAGCATTTTGCACAATGGGCAGGCACTTCCCCGGATTTTGGGAAATTGCCCGGTAGTTTTAGCGATTATCTCGATGTTTTTACCGGCCAGGAAGGAAATGTTGATGTTGGAGGCCAGGAAGTAAATGCCTTGGGGAACCAATTGGGCAGCTATGAAATTTATCTAAGCACAATTGTTTCAGATTATAAAGTCCAAATTCTTTATAACCATATTTTTGAAGATAAATCGGGAATGCTTTTGAGAAATACTCCAGATGGTCGATATGGAATTTACATTGAAGATCCCGAACCCGGAAAATGGGTGGATGCTTTTATGTATGAATTGTATTATACAAGGAATCAAAGTAAGAATTTCCCAACATCAGACGGAGAGGATAATTATTTTAATAACAATCTCTACAGGTCCGGTTGGACTTATGAAAATAGGATCCTAGGGGTTCCATTTATTACTTTAGATGAAAATAGGTTTAGGGTAAACAACAATAAAATTATTGCACATCACATTGGGATTTCCGGAACGGCCTTCAATAAATTACCTTATAAACTGCTTAGCAGTTATCGCAAAAATTACGGTGGTAAAGGTCAGGATAAACTTATCAGCAATATTTTATCATCCTATCTTGACTTAAATGTCTGGCAAAATGTGGTAAATGTGAATGTTCAGATGGGCGTAGATTTTAGTTCCATTGCTTCTCCCAATTTTGGAGGTGGTATTCAATTGAGCAGGCGAATTTTTTAACCACTTTACGATAACCGGGTAGAGTTGGTCTTCATCCCAGGAAAATGTGTTTAATTCCTATAAACATCATTCAAATTGCTATATTGCCAAGCCTATTGATGAAAACAACTTTTTAAAGGTAATTGGATCAATAAAATAATTTGGTGCCCGGTTGTTCAACTTCCATAAAATAATTAATATTTGTATGCCTTATAAATCTGATTCATTACACATATTAGTTATTGAAGATCAACTAGGAGACTTTATTTTAATAAAAAATTATTTAAAAAAGGAGCAAAATAATACTAGAATTTCCAGAGCAGTTCGCTTTATGGAAGCTGAAAATTTATTGAAATCTTCAACCTTTGACGCAATCCTACTTGATCTTTCACTTCCTGAATTAGATGATAGGAAAGCCCTGGTTAAAAAAGTAGTCCTTCTGGCAAATAAATCTCCGGTTATTGTTTTAACTAGTTTTTCCGACACTGAATTTGGGGTAAAAAGCCTTGCATTGGGAATTTCAGATTACCTTTTAAAAGATGAATTGAATGCGGCCCAACTTTCAAAGAGTATTCACTATGGAATTGAGCGAAAAAGAATAGAATCCCAATTAATGGAATCTGAAAATAAATATAAAAATTTATTCGATTCCAGTCCATTGCCAATGTGGGTTTTAGAGAGGTGTAGTTGTCGATTTTTAAGTGTTAATGCTGCGGCTGTTGATTTGTACGGGTATTCCCGGGAAGAATTTCTGGGAATGAGTATTAAAAACCTTTGGGCAGGGATAGATGAGACGGAAACTGAAATCCTGAATTTGATAAGAAAAGATGGCTTTTTTAAATTAAATATTTCCCACATTAAAAAAAATAGAGAAATAATCCATCTAAAAATTCAGAGCAATCCAATTATTTTTGATGGAAAGGAAGCCAGAGTGGCTCTTGCTAACAATATTACGGCCAGCCTTGAAGCTAAACGAGCATTGAAAAATAGCGAGCAGCGGTTTAAGGCTTTGGTGCAGGATGGTTCAGATCTTGTGATGATTTTAAATTTTGATGGCAATTTGACTTATGTGAGCCCATCTTCGAAATTAGTGATAGGAATCACTGCAGAAGTGTTGATCAATTATAATTTGTTTGAATTTATTCATGAAGATGATGTGAATCAGGTTAAGGATTCCATAGCTATGCTTCAATCAAAAAGAAGGATTCAAATTCCTTCTTACCGCATTAGAACTTCTAAAAATAAATGGAAGTGGATAGAAACCATACTTACTAATTTGTACGATGATACTTCTGTAAACGGGATTGTAGCCAATTCCCGCGATATCACCGAGTTTGTGAAACAGGAAAAAGAATTGATGGAAAGCCTGAAACGCTACAATATAGTGGAAAAAGCAACCAGTGATACCATAACCGATTATGATATGCAAAATGATGTAATGCATTACAATGAAGGCATGGAATTAATGTTTGGATATACCCAAGATCAAATTAGTACTAAAGGTTCCTGGTGGGATGATAAAGTCCATCCTGAGGATGCAGTACGGGTAAAGAATAAAGTGAACCAGGTATATGAAAAGGGACATGGAAATTTACAGGTTGAGTACCGATTTCGCTGCGCAGATGGCAATTATAAATATATTTTGGACCGTACATACCTTGTGACAGATGAACAGGGAGAGCCACTTAGAATGATTGGTTCTATGCAGGATATTACTGAAATTCACAATTATATTGAAACTATTGAGAGGCATAATAACCGGTTAAAAGAAATCGCCTGGACACAATCACATGTGGTTAGAGCTCCGCTTTCAAGAATTATGGGCCTGATAGATTCTTTGGAAAACTTCGAAAATATGGACGATCAGGCTCAGTTACTCTCTCATATTTTAACCTCGGCAAGGGAATTGGATGGTATAATAAGAAAAATTAATAGTAAAACAACTGAATCAATCTCTCAATCCCCCATATGTTAAAAATTATAATAATTGACGACGATGATATCATGGTGTTTTTGCAACGCAAAATATTTCAAAGATGCGGCCTGGCAAAAGATCCTAATAGTTTTAATGCTGCCACTGCGGCTATTGAATTTTTTAAATGTGAAGAAATCAATCAGCATTTTCTTATTTTTCTGGATATTAATATGCCTGAAATGAATGGATGGCAATTTTTGGATATTTTAAAGGAAATGAAAATTTCAAAAAATGTATTTGTGATAATGGTCACCTCCTCTATAGATTGCTACGATAAAGAAAAAGCAGGGTCCTATAAAAATGTGATCGATTTTATGGAAAAACCTGTTTCTATTAAGAATTGTAATTGGATTAAGGAATATGTGATGTTGAAGGAATTTTTTCCAAATTAAAAATTGGATTCATTAAATCTCTGTTTCCCTTGGGTTGCCATCTTCAATTTTTTCATCTGCCCACTCCTTTTCATCTCCGTTGGCCTCCTCCGGTTCCTCCTGTGAAATTTCAGCCTTGGGTTCATAATTCAGTTTTATAAACATTGGAAAGTGATCAGAATCTATACTTGCCAACCGCGTTATTTCTATCAGGGTAAAATCGTTGGTATGAAAAACGTGATCAAGTGGCCAGCGTAAAAGTGCATATCCGGTATGGAAGGTATTAAAAAATCCCCTTCCAATTCGAGGATCCATTAATCCGCTTAATTTCTGAAACAGTTGTGTGGTACGCGACCAGGCTACATCATTTAAATCCCCAAAAAGCAATACTGATTCCTGATCTTTTTTCACATCCCTTCCTACAAGAAGTAGTTCTGCATCCCGGTTAGTAGAAGTGTCATCTTCTGTAGGACTTGGAGGTTTTGGGTGCAGGCAATGTATTTTTATCCTTTTTCCATTATTTAACCTTACATACCCATGAATAGAAGGAATGTCAACCTCTATAATGTATTTCACTTGAATTTCTTCTAATTTTAATTTTGAATATAAATGCATTCCGTATAAATTATCTTTAGGGATTTTTACGGAATAAGGATATTCATTTTCAATTACTTTCAACTCATTTTCCCAACGCGTATTGGTTTCCAGTGTTAACAGTAAATCAGGCTGTTTTTTATGAATAAGCTCAATTAATTTATCCGAACTTTTATTTGGTTTTAAAACGTTGCTTATTAAAACGGAAATAGTACCATTAGAATCCTTTTTCTTATAAGCTAAAACTTGCTTCTTTGAAAAAAAGGTATATGGAAAAATTTTGATGATTTGATATACAAGGCTTGTTATCACCAAACCAACAATTATAAAATGCCAGAATTCTTTAAATGAATACGTGATAATCGCAAATGTGAGGACAATTACAATTAAGAAACTGATCTGAATTCTGGGGAAATCAAATCCACGCACCCACCAATGATCAAATTTGGTCATTGACGCAATGGTGGGTATAAGCATCAATAGGCTTATAAATGTAATTATGATTTCTGGAATATTCATTTGTAACGAAATTAGTATATTATTCAATACTATGTAATATTAATTGTTTTATTTAGAATTTATATATCATAGCTATTCCACTAGAACTTTGATTTAATTCACTTTTCAAAAACCCTGTTACAGAAAATAAATCTGAAGATAATAGCTGGTTCTTTTGTGAAGCTCAGGAATTAAAATACCACTTGTGGCCCCTAGAGCATATTCCGTTGTAAACCAATGTCCTGATTTTTACCACAAGCCCGGCAGGAGAGCGTCCAATTTCGTTAAGTAGCATCGCAAATGGTAATATAAAAGATGCGTAAAAAAAACCAATTGTCGCTAATTGCTCTTTCTGAATATCCGGCCGTCCAGGGGTCTTTAGCCTCAATATCATTTTTTAAATTTAATTTAATTGTCCAATAGTTAAAGCATTTTTTTTGAATTAAATTTCTAAAAGATCAGATCGACACCAGTCGTGATCCAGATTCCGTCTTTTAATAATTCGTGTGATAAGATGATTCCTTATTTTGACGTTCAAAACAATTTTAGGTTAATAAAAACTTTACATCATACCTAAAATTGATTCAGCTGCCATAAAAAAATTTTGCTCAATTCTCTGATATATTTGGTGACAACTTAAGTTTTTAAGAAAGTGAACCAGCGATTAGTTATAATTTCAAGCGTTTTAATATGAGTGATCCATAAACTCCTTTTCCAAAGAAATGGTCTTAACAAAATTTTAGTTGGTGTTGAAACCGCTATGTTTTTTGATTTAGCATAAAATGCCTTAACTTTAAAAAATTAATCAAGCATAATTTTAAACTTTGTAATAAGGTTAATCTGGTATTGGTAAATGTGGATTTCATACCGGTTTTAGTGAAAAGTTTATGCCTGACACACAAAAGGACCCAATATGAAAAGGAAGGAAAAAGCAATAAGAAAAGGGTTTGTATTCAAAAAATATGAAGATCCCAGCGTAACTCCGTTCGAAAAACTCTTCGAAATATTTAAAGAATTAATTACTCATACCTCAGGAGATTTTGATGAAGCTATAGACTGGTTGCGACAGTTGGATGTTGAATATAAACTAACAAATGAGGAGTACTCTATTGACGATTTTATTGAAGATTTAAAGAAAAAGGGATATATCCGGGAGGAAATAGATCCTGATGGAAAAGGCGGATTGACAATCACGGCTAAAACTGAAAGAGCTATCAGGCAGCAAGCCCTGAATCAGATTTTCGGAAAATTAAAACGAAGTAGATCTGGGAATCATTCCACCAAATATCAAGGTGTTGGAGATGAGCATACCGGGGAATTCAAGGAATTCCATTATGGAGATCCTTTGGATAAGATCTCCATGACCGAAAGTTTGCGCAATGCACAAATAAATCATGGAACCGGAGATTTTAAAATGACGGAGAACGATCTGGTGGTTGAGGAAACCCACCATAAATCGCAAATGAGCACTGTTTTAATGATTGATATCAGTCATAGTATGATACTTTACGGTGAGGACAGGATAACACCCGCTAAAAAAGTTGCGATGGCACTTGCAGAGCTTATCACCACCCGGTATCCAAAAGACACCTTGGATATTCTGGTTTTTGGGAACGATGCCTGGGCGATTTCAATTGGTGATCTGCCTTATTTAAGAGTTGGTCCATATCATACCAACACAGTGGCCGGATTGCAACTTGCAATGGATTTGTTGCGGCGGAAACGAAATACCAACAAACAAATTTTTATGATCACGGACGGAAAACCCAGTTGTGTAAGGGAACGTGACGGCACCTATTATAAAAACAGCGTAGGTCTGGATCCATATATAATTGACAAATGTTACAATGCGGCCCAACAAGCCAGAAAATTGCATATTCCTATCACCACTTTTATGATAGCCCAGGATCCCTATCTTGAACGGTTTGTAAGGGAATTTACCAAAGCCAATCAGGGGAAAGCATTTTTTACCGGGTTAAAAGGCCTTGGTGAAATGATTTTTGAAGATTACGAAACGAATAGGAAAAAGAGGATTAAGGGGTAAAAAAAATTCCAAATTCCAAATTCCAAATGTCAATTTTAAAATCTCAGATCTCAAATCTAAACTCTCAAATCTAAAACATGAAAACACAAAATATAAAAACTTTCGGGGAATTGAAAAAATCCGGATATCAAACCAAGAGTATAAAGGAGGAATTAAGGCAGAATTTGCTAAAAAAAATCAAAAAGGAGGAACCTTCTTTTAAGGGAATTCACGGGTATGAAACCACCGTTATTCCCGAGCTGGAAAGAGCAATTCTCTCAAAACACAATATCAACTTTTTGGGATTGCGGGGACAGGCAAAAACAAGGTTGGCCCGGCTGATGGTGAATTTACTGGATGAATGGATCCCGATTGTGGAAGGTTCAGAGATCAATGACGACCCATTTCAGCCAATATCAAGGTTCGCAAAGGAAATGATTACTGAAAGAGGAGATAATACCCCAATAAGCTGGGTAAACCGTGAAGAGCGTTTCTTTGAGAAACTCGCCACTCCGGATGTTACCGTAGCCGATTTAATTGGCGATGTGGACCCAATAAAAGCAGCCAATTTAAAACTGAGCTATGCAGATGACAGGGTGATCCATTTTGGAATGATCCCACGTGCAAATCGCAGTATTTTTGTAATAAACGAACTCCCGGATTTACAAGCACGAATCCAGGTGGCGCTTTTCAATATTCTGCAGGAAGGCGATATTCAGATCCGTGGGTTTAAACTTCGATTGCCTTTGGATATGCAATTTGTATTTACCGCAAATCCGGAAGATTATACCAACCGGGGAAGTATTGTTACTCCTTTAAAGGACAGGATAGGTTCACAAATACTCACCCATTATCCTCAGGATATTGAAACTGCAAAAGCAATTACCAGTCAGGAGGCAAAGCTGGATAAGAGTCAGACCAAGATGGTTCACATCCCGGAACTTGCCAAAGATTTACTGGAACAAATCAGTTTTGAAGCCCGGGACAGTGAATTTATTGATGCCAGGAGCGGAATAAGTGCTCGTTTAAGCATTTCTGCTTTTGAAAATCTTTTGAGTACGGCTGAACGTCGAGCCTTAAAAACAGGAGAGGAAAAAACCTTGCTAAGATTTGGTGATTTTCTTGGAGTAATTCCGGCAATCACGGGGAAAATAGAATTGGTTTATGAAGGAGAGCAGGAGGGAAGTGCGGCTGTTGCACTTCAGTTGATTGCCGATTCGGTAAAAACCTTATTCCCCTTGTATTTTCCAAAGATCGAGAAACTTGAAAAACCTGATTTAAAAAGCCCATACAAAGATCTGGTGGAATGGTTCTTTTCCAAAAGTGGCTTCGAGATATTAGATGATCTATCAGATAAAGAATATAAAGAAAAATTGGATTCCGTTCCTCCCTTGAATGATCTGATCGAAAAATATCAACCGAAAATCTCTGCCGAAGACAAGTATTTTATGAAAGAGTTTTTATTGTGGGGACTAGTTGAATTTAAAAAATTGAACAAGTACAGGTTTGCTGAAGGTGTTCAGTTTAAAGACTTATTTGGAAGTTATATCAGCGGTTTGTAGAATCATGAGATAATTTGGTCTTAATAGTACTTAAAACGCCAAAATTCTAAAGTTGAGCATTGTTTTTACTTTTATAGAACCCTTCCGGCTGGTTATAGGTCGGGGGAGTTTTTTTTTCATTGAAAGAAAAGTAGAATTTGCCTGTTTAATTTATAATTAGCATAATTTTTTTATCGAATTAAACTAAATTCACATCATTTAGGTTAAACTTAAACTTTTGTTTTTTTTACAGGTATTATTATATACTTTTACCATCAGTTTTAAGGAAATCATGAGAAATAAAGAATTATTTATTAATAATATATATATCACTTTTTCTTCATTAGTGACTATTATTATGATCTCTACCATGATTACAATTACCCCTGTGGGGTATTCAATTTAAAACTTCCGTCCCGCATGTTTAATGCATTAAACAATTCCTAAATTTTTAAATTACACTAAGAGATAAAGCCATGAATATTTTAAAATTCGGAGGTTCTTCATTAGCATCCCCAGATAGAATTAGATTAGTTGCAGAAATCGTAAAAACCGCTGTAAACAAGGATTCCACAATTGCCGTTTTTTCTGCTTTTGGAGGCGTCACCAACGATCTTCTTTATATGGCTGAACTGGCCTCTAAGGAAGATTTAAGTTATAAGGAGATTTTTGAAAAATGTGAGAAAAGACACCTTGAAGCTGTTAGGGAATTAATCCCGGTTAATGCCCAAAGTGCTATTTTAAGCAAGGTTAAAACAGAATTTAATCGATTGGAGACCCTCTATGAAGGAGTGTATCTTCTTAATGAACTCTCCAACAAAACCAAACATGTGGTAGCCAGTTTTGGTGAAATCCTTTCATCTCTTATTATTGCTGAATATTTCAAGAATATAGGAGTTAATTCAAAATTTGTAGATTCCAGGGAATTGATCGTTTGTAAAAACACCAATGAAAAAATTCTGGTAAACTATGAAAAAACCTATAAGCATATACAGGATTATTTTGCTGAAAACAATGTAAGCCTTGTGGTTGCTCCCGGATTTGTGGCAAAGAATGAGCAGGGTGTACCCAGTACTCTAGGCCGTGGGGGATCAGATTTTACCGCGGCAATTTTTGCAGGAGCACTTGAAGTTGAAAGGTTGATGATCTATACTGATGTTGACGGAATGTACACTGCAAATCCAAGTATAGTGTCACATGCATATCCACTTAAAAACATTTCATATGAAGAGGCGATGGAATTGTCCCATTTTGGAGCCAAGGTGCTTTACCCACCAACACTTCAGCCATTATTAGATAAACATATTGAAATTCATATAAAAAACACCTTTAAACCGGAAGAAAGAGGCACAATAATATCCAAATCTACGAAGGAAAACTTTAGATGGGTAACCGGGATCACTCATATTGATTCTATCAAATTATTGAATATAGAAGGTAGCGGAATGGTTGGAATATCTGGCTTTTCCAAACGTGTTTTTGATGTTTTGTTCCAGGAAAACATCAATGTGGTTTTAATAACTCAGGCATCCTCTGAACACAGTATTTGTATTGCTGTTAAAGATGATGAAGCGCTGATTGCTAAAGAAGCCCTGGATGAGGCATTTGAAGTTGAGATCCAAAACAAAAAAATTAAACCGGTAGAAATTGAAGAAAATGTTGCAGTTGTTGCACTGGTGGGGGATCGAATGAAAAGTCATCATGGCCTGAGCGGTAAAATGTTCAGTACTTTGGGGAACAACAATATCAACATAAGAGCTATTGCTCAAGGATCATCAGAGCGCAATATTTCTACGGTAATTGCCAAAAAGGATGTTAAAAAAGCCTTGAATACCCTGCACGAACAATTTTTTGAGGTTCCTTCAAAAGAACTCAACCTTTTTATTACAGGCGTTGGAAATGTTGGAGGAAAACTTATAGCGCAGCTAAAACATCAGGAAGGCTATTTGCTTGAAAAACTCCGACTTAAAGTGAGGGTTATGGGAATTTCAAATTCCAGAAAAATGTGTTTTGACGAAAATGGTATTGATCTTGAAAACTGGAAAGAGACCCTGGAATCTGGAGAAAAGGCCGATCAGAATGGATTTTTTGAGAAAGTTAAAAGCCTGAATTTGAGAAACAGCATTTTTGTCGATAATACGGCAAGTGCTGGGATTTCAGCTTGGTACAAGGAATATCTGGCAAATTCTATTTCCGTGGTTACCTGCAACAAAATTGCCTGTGCGGATGAATTCGTCAATTATCAAAAACTTCAGGATCTCACCAGGGAATATGGTGCATCTTTTTTATATGAAACAAATGTGGGAGCAGGTCTTCCTATTATAGATACCTTGAAAAACCTGGTAGCTTCGGGTGACAGGATTCAAAAAATACAGGCAGTACTTTCCGGAAGTTTAAATTTCGTTTTCAATAGTTATGATGCCAGCGAGCCTTTCTACAAAATTGTTGAAAGAGCGATGAAGGAAGGCTACACTGAACCCGATCCAAAAATTGATTTAAGCGGAATCGATGTGTCCCGAAAGATCTTGATTTTAGCCCGTGAGAGTGGAATTTCAATGGAATTGGAGGATATTGAAAATGAAAGTTTTTTATCTGATGAGAGTTTGAATACAACTACTAATGAAGCATTTTTTGAACTTTTAAAGAAAGATGAAGCTGAATTTAAGGAATTGTATCAAAGCGCTACTAATAATAATACCCAGTTAAAATATGTGGCTCAGTTGGAAAATGGGAAGGCAAAAGTTGGATTGCAACAAGTTGGTCCGGAACATCCTTTTTATAATTTAAGCGGAAGTGACAACATAGTTTCATTTTTTACAAATAGATACAGTACCCAGCCACTTGTTGTAAAAGGAGCTGGTGCGGGTGCCGATGTTACTGCCTCCGGAATTTTTGCTGACGTGATTAGAATAGGAAAAAAATAGGAAATGGAAGAACTTAGAATTTTTGCCCCGGCAACGGTAGCTAATCTTTCCTGCGGATTTGACGTTTTAGGCACTTGCCTTGATAATGTAGGTGACGAAATGTCAATTCGAAAAAATGATTTGAACCAAATAAGGATCACCAAAATTACCGGACAGGATTTGCCCTTAGAAACCGATAAAAATGTTGCTGGTGTTGCTGTAAAGGCTTTATTGGAAAAATTGGGCACAAACCAGGGATTTGATATTGAAATTTACAAAAAAATAAAAGCCGGAAGTGGAATTGGAAGCAGTGCAGCAAGTTCTGCCGGAGCTGTATTCGCGGTCAATAAATTGCTGGATGAACCCTTCACTTTAAAGGAACTTATTCCATTTGCGATGGAAGGTGAGCGCCTGGCGAGCGGAAATGCACATGCCGATAATGTAGCTCCTGCTTTGCTTGGAGGATTTTGTCTTGTGAAAAGCTACACTCCTTTGGAAATACTTGAACTCCCTTCCCCTCCAGAACTTAGAGTGGTGGTTTTACATCCTTTGATCGAGGTAAAAACTAAAGATTCAAGGGCTCTCATAAAACTAAATGTAAACTTGCAAAAAGCGGTTAGCCAATGGGGTAACCTGGGCGCTTTTGTCAGCGCGCTTTATACAGAAGATTATGGGCTACTTGGAAGAAGTTTAAAGGATGTAATTATAGAACCTGTGCGTTCAATTTTAATCCCATTCTTTGATGATCTTAAGGAAATCGCCATTGAAAATGGAGCACTGGGTTTTGGCATTTCAGGATCCGGACCATCGGTTTACGCGATGTGTAAAGGCCAAAAATCTGCAGAAAAGGTAAAAGAAGCCATGCAGCTGTTTTATCAGGAAAAAGGGATAGATTTTGACCTACACCTTTCAAAAATAAATACTGACGGAATAAAAATTTTATAATGGAATATTTTAGTTTAAATAATAAAGCTCATACTTCAACTTTTGAAAATGCCGTTCTAAAAGGATTGGCGCCAGATAAAGGCTTGTATTTTCCAAAGGAAATAAAAAAGTTGCCAGGATCATTTTTTGAAGAGATCAAATCCCTGTCAAAAACTGAAATTGCTTTTGAAGTCATAAAAAACTTTATAGGAAATGAGATCCCTGAAGCGGAGTTAAAAAAAATTATAGAAAACACCCTGGATTTTGAATTTCCATTGGTAAAATTGAAGGAAAATATCAGTATTCTGGAATTATTCCACGGTCCTACATTGGCTTTTAAGGATGTTGGTGCCAAATTTATGGCAGGAAGCCTGGGGTATTTTATCAAAAAGGGGGATTTAGGAAAGGTTACCGTGCTTGTGGCTACTTCCGGCGATACCGGTGGTGCTGTTGCTAATGGTTTTCTTGGGGTTGAAGGAATTAATGTGGTGATACTATATCCAAAAGGGAAAGTGAGTGAAATTCAGGAAAAACAGCTTACCACGCTTGGACAAAATATTACGGCTTTAGAAGTAACCGGTACTTTTGACGATTGCCAGGATATGGTTAAACAAGCTTTTCTGGATAAAGATATTCAACAAAAAATACAGTTAACTTCGGCCAATTCAATCAATGTTGCACGCTGGCTACCGCAAATGTTCTATTACTTTTTTGCTTATCAACAGTTATCTGATGAAAAGAGAAAGTTGGTGTTTTCTGTACCAAGTGGAAATTTTGGCAATATTTGCGCCGGTTTGTTGGCAAAAAAGATGGGATTGCCCATCAGCCATTTTGTGGCTTCCAGCAATGTAAATAATGTAGTGGGAAGATATCTCAAAACTGAGAAATATGAACCAAAGCCAAGCGTGCAAACTATCTCAAACGCAATGGATGTTGGTAACCCGAGTAATTTCATCAGGATTCAGGAACTCTTTCATAATGAATTTGGGGAGTTAAAGGCGCATTTGTCTTCTTATAGTTTTGACGATGAGACGACAAAGGATGCCATAAAAGAAGTCTATGAAAACACGGGTTATGTGATGGATCCGCACGGGGCAGTTGGATATTTGGGATTAGAAACATTTTTAAACGAGAATCCGGATTACCAGGGGATTTTTCTGGAAACGGCTCATCCGGTCAAATTCCTGGAAACCGTTGAAAATGTTATAGGAAAGAAACTGGAAATCCCTGGATCTATTCAATCGATTCTCCAAAAAGAGAAGCAGTCCATAGAGATTGGAAATTATTCAGATCTAAAAGATTTCTTGATACAATAGAAAGAAATTCTAAACCTGGCAGAGTTATACGCCCTGCCAGGCTTTAGTTCTAATATTTTGCAGAATCCCCTTCTTTCGGCAACGAATTTTCAATAAATACCCTGATATCTTCATTTGCCTTTTTAAGGTCTTCGATTCGCAAATACATCATATGTCCGCTTCTATAGCCTTTAAAGCTTAACCTATCCTTCATTTTTCCGCTTGGATCCAGTTGCCACATAGTATATTTTGCATTAAAATATGTAGTCGCACCATCAAAATATCCAGATTGGATCATTACATCCAAATTAGGGTTTTGCGCCATCGCCTGGCGTAAATTCTCACCGGTATTATCGTCGCTCCGATCCCATGGATGAACAGGTCCAAACATATTGTACTTGATATCGGTTTTAAATTTTAATTCTTCCCGGAGATAATGATTAATAGCGGGAGTAAACGAATGCAACCAGGAAGTTAGTTCTGCGTTATAATCTGGTGAATCCCCCGAAATTTTAGAGTCGATTCCCAAATACCTGGAATCCAGACGGCCAATGGTATATCCGCCTTCTTCTCTCATTAACTCTTTCCAGAAATAACGAAAAGGAACAGCGAGATTATTCTGAAGAATTACTTTTTCCGGGATCCCGGAATACAATGCTATTTGTGTGGCAATTTTCTGTTTTTGATCTTCTGGAATAAATCCGCCTTTCATCAATACAGGAAGTAGGGAATTAATAGTGAAATTTTCAACCTCTGGAAGAAGTTCATCCAGATCTTTATTTTGTTGCGCTGGAGATAACCTTTTATGGTACCAGGCTGCTGCGGCAAAATAAGGCAATCTGTTGGCGATTTCTACAGGACCATCGCGTTCTATACCAATATCAGTAGGAGAGACCAGAATCACCCCGTTAAGGTACATCCATTGGCTGTTTTGCAGTTCAAGTGCAAGGCCCGAAACCCTATTTGTACCATAACTTTCGCCTATCAGATATTTTGGTGAAAGCCAACGGTTGTTACGGGTTACAAAAGTGTTGACCCATTCTGCCAAATATTTTATATCGGCATTGGTTCCGAAGAAATCTTTCCTGTTAATAGTGTCTTTCCCTTTATTGATAAGTCTGGAATAACCTGTATTTACAGGATTTACGTAAACAATATCGGCCACATCCAAAATTGAATATGGATTTTCCTTAATTCCATAGGGTTGTACAGGGAAACCTTCATCGTCTATTTTTAAAATTCTAGGGCCGGTATATGCAATATGCATCCAAACAGAGGCGGAGCCAGGTCCCCCGTTAAACGAGATCACCAATGGACGATTTTCAGTATTTTTTATATCACTTCTTTTATAATAAGTATAAAACAAACTTGCAACGGGATTACCTGCTTCGTTCCAAACAGGTTGAGTGCCTGTCCTGGCTGTATAACTGATGTTGTTTCCTTTGATGTTTACAGAATGGCCTGTAATAACCATAGTATCTATAGGCAATTCAATTTTTTGAGCCAACACTGAAAAAGAGAAAAGAAAAATGAGAAGAAAGGAAAAGTGTTTCATTTGTAAAAATTTTGGAGATGTTGAGTTTTAATACTGAAAAATAGGATTAATCCATCAAATGAGCAAATATTAACCCTGACAGGGTTTAAAGCCAGTAAAATTTGGGAGGCATATAATAATGCAGATAGATAAAAAAGAGGATTTGCCTAACCTTAATAATAAAAAACAAAGAGTTAATTTAAAGGGAAATTAGCTTATTGAGATCATTAATTTTTGTTGGATTTCCAAATAAGTACAACAAATCTCCTTGTTCTATAACAGTATCGGGATAAATCTCTGTTAAATAATGATTATTTCTTTTTATTGCCAATACCGTAACTCCATAATTCTTGCTTATTCCAGATTCCTGTATGGTTTTTTCTACGACCGAATTTGAACCCTGTTTAACACTTAGGGTTACAATTTCCTTATTAGGTATATGTAAATCCTGATATAAAGTGGCGTGTGGTCCTTTTTTAAGTGTGGTAAGCATTTCATAATCTGAAGAACGAATATTATTGATAAAGGCCTGAATTTCATCATGTGGGATCAGATATTTTCTCATTACCCTACTGAATATTTCAATGGAAGTTTCAAACTCTTCGGGAATAACCTCATCTGCTCCCATTCGTAAATTTTCTTCTATTTCCTTTACATACCGGGTTCTTACAATAATAAATGCGGTTTCTGTGAAGGATCGGATCTCATTAATAATTTTCTTTGTAACATCTGGATCAGAAATAGCGATTACCACAACACGGGCTTCCTGAATATGCACATGTTTTAGGATCGCGGGATTTGAGGCATCTCCATAAACAATAGGCTCCAGAGCATTTTTTGCATCATGGAAAGATTCGGGATCCAAATCTATTATTACATAAGGGATAATTGCGCTTTTAGCTGCCTTTGAAATGTTTTTTCCGTTAATCCCGTACCCAATAATTACCAAATGGTCATTTAATTCTTCTGTGGGCTTGTTTTCGTTATTACTTGTTTTTTTTACATAGTGCAACCTATTCCTTACAGCTGCAGGGATTGGGATTTTTAAAAGAAAATAGGTGATTTGCCCTGCATAATTCATTAAAAATGGGGTGAGACCCATTGTGATTATTGATATTGCCAGAAAGTACTGATAAATGTTCTCAGGTAATATTCCGTTTTCTACCCCTACAGTTGACAGCAATAAGGAGAATTCCCCAACCTGGAATAATGCGAAAACCGTCATAAAAATAACCCTGGGCGGATATCGGAGTATAAAAACAGTAACCAGAATAACCAACATTTTTAAAAGAATTACACCAATGACCAGGAGTAGAATTATTAAAATATTATTAAAAAAGAAATTTAAATTTAACAGGGAACCAACCGAGATAAAAAAGAAACTGACAAATATTTCCCTGAACGGCAAAACATTGGCGGTTGCATGATGACTGTAATCGGATTCTGAAATGATCAATCCTGCAAAAAAAGCACCTAAAGCCAATGAAAGTCCTACTGAAGAAGTGAGCCACGCCACCGAAAAACAAAATACAATAGTAGTTAATATGAAAAGTTCCCTGTTTTTGGTTTTTACTACCATTTTAAAAACTCTTGGAACAACATACACTGCCAGTAAATAAAGAACAATTCCAACACCCAAAATTTTTACGAGAAGAATTCCCAAGGTTTCCCAAATGTTATCGGATTGTCCTGCGAGTAAGGGAGTTAAAAGCATCATTGGCACTACCACCAGATCCTGGAAAATAAGTATAGCTACTGCCATGCGCCCATGTGGGGAGGCAACTTCACCTTTTTCCTGCAATAATTTTAAAACTATCGCGGTACTGCTTAAGGAAAAAAGGAAGCCTAAAAAAATTGATGTATTAAATGGTAAACCTATAATATTCGCTATTAAAGCAGTAAATAAAATGGTTCCGCCTACTTGCATTCCCCCGCCAAATAAAATGGTTTTTTTAATTGAGGCCAGACCCTTTAGAGACAATTCTATTCCAATAATAAAAAGCAGAAAAATAATACCTATTTCCGAGAGCAATTCTACATCATGCTGGGAACTTATTAAATTGAATGCATGGGGACCTGCTATAATTCCCGCAATGAGAAACCCTAAAAGAGAGGGCACTTTTATTTTTTGGAATAGCAAAATAATGAAAATTGACAAACCTAAAATTATAACGATATCTTTCAGAATAGGAATGTCCATAAATTAATTTTTCAGCACGAAGTATATTGAGCAAAACAAGATACAAAGAGGATTTTAATTTTGGAACAAATAATTTTCCTGATACCGATTTAAAAAAAACCTTAAACACAGTTTCTTCAAAAATATGTATTCAGTAATTAAATCGGTTATAAAGTGTTGAAAATTTTAAAATAAAAGGACCGGTATTGCATTGAATACAGGTCCTTCACTTTAAATTAAAATTTGTTAATTTTTTAACCAGGCCTTTCTCAGTTTTACTTTCACATTGTCTTCGGGAAGGTCTATTTCCTTTAAAAGTATTAATTTATCTGTTGGTTTTGTAATTTTCCCCGTAAGTTTAACTTCTTCATCGTCACGATTCACAACAATTGTGATGTCATCACCCGGTTCCCAGTCTTGAGATTCCATGATGAGATCGTATACATTTTCAATAGCGTAATTAGTGTTGTTAACAGATTTTATAACATCTCCATTATGAACGCCCAACTGTTCCAGAAATGAATTTAAAGCTATGTTTTCTCTGAAGAAAAGGTTGTTTGTTGCCGGGTCGCCATCTATATATGGCACTTGTCCGTTGAAAAAGTATGAAGTTTCAATATCGGTTTGTTCAAATTTTACTCCTACTTTTTCTAAAAACTGATCATAGGGAATAGGAGTGTTGCCGGTAACATATGTATCAAAAAATTCTTGAATTTCAGGGTAGCTTAGAGAAACTATGGTTGGTATTAATTCATCATCTTCAAAGGGCTTGCCTTTGCCATATTTCTCACTTAGTTTTTTCATTACATTTAAAATCCCCGTTTCTCCATCGCTCAATTCCCTGAGTTTGATATCAAGTGACATCCCAATTAATGCTCCTTTCAAATAAACATTGTAATAGTCATCTTTATAAGCATCTTCCAAAATGTTTTCGCTCATTACTGTAAAGGGAATGCTGTCGTTGAAATTTTTGGAATTTTCAATTTTGGATGCCGTTCTTTTATAAAATTCATCATTGCTAATTAAGCCCTGGTTTACCTGGAATAAATTGGCAAAATATTCAGTAACTCCTTCGTACATCCAAAGATGTTTTGACATCTTTGGATTGTTGTAATCAAAATAATGGATCTCCTTTGAGTGTACATTCAGAGGGGTTAAAATATGGAAGAATTCATGGGACACCACATCTGTAATCGTCTGGTTTAATTCTGACAATGGCATAGTTTCGGGAAGTACAACTACGGTTGACGTATGATGTTCCAAAGCTCCAAAACCCCGGGCATCCAGTTCCTCAGGATTGGCCAAGTAAAGCAGAATGGCATAATTGGAAGTATTGTCAATTTCACCTAAAAATTGTTTTTGAGCAGTAATCATTTCTTTAACTCCTGCTTTGATACTTTTTGATGTATAAACCTTGTTTGGAGAATATACATTGAGCAATACATTCATTCCGTCAATAATAAGATGGGTAGTGTCTGAAGCCGCATACATTATGGGGTTGTCTGTTACCTCGAAATACCTGGAAGCCTTGAATATATCTGTAACCGCATCAATTTGTCCTGTTGTAGCCAAGCTTCCGCTAAGTGGCATAGAAGTGCCCGCTATCAGGTTTTTAGGTCGGTTAATGAATATATGATATGGTTGTTCTTTAAGATTATCAAAATAACCTACGAATCCATGAAGGTTGAGCATGAAATTTTTATCCTTCTCAATATTAGTTCCTGCAGGGGAGAATACACCTTTTTCTCCTTCCACATCAA
>Ga0314774_1000107_pt1 | contig 73793 bp, 63 predicted proteins | sample MetaGCBIA2018_FD_204515 | JGI IMG/M metagenome (GOLD analysis project Ga0314774, IMG submission 204515) | Cryopeg brine microbial communities from Beaufort Sea near Barrow, Alaska, United States - CBIA 2018 | ecosystem: Environmental > Aquatic > Marine > Coastal | place: USA: Alaska | collected... | reverse complement strand
CGGATCAAAAGCTTAAAGACCTATTATCCACAGATTTCACGGATTATCGCAGATTATAAAACCTTGGATCTGGGGTTAAGACTAAAAACCTGCGTCAATCTGCGTAATCTGCGGATCAAAAGCTTAAAGACCTATTATCCACAGATTTCACGGATTATCGCAGATTATAAAACCTTGGATCTGGGGTTAAGACTAAAAACCTGCGTCAATCTGCGTAATCTGCGGATCAAAAGCTTAAAGACCTATTATCCACAGATTTCACGGAGTTTCCCGGATTATAAGCCCGGGGCTTATGGTTTAAGAATAAATCTGCGTCAATCTGCGTAATCTGCGGATCAAAAGCTTAAGAACTTCTATCCACAGATTTCACGGATTATCGCAGATTATAAAACCTTGGATCTGGGGTTAAGACTAAAAATCTGCGTCAATCTGCGTAATCAGCGGATCAAAAGCTGATGTCATTATCGTGAATACAGTGAGCCATCGTACTTCATTATAAAGACGACTGGATTCCCGCCTGCGCGGGAATGACGGCTGATAATGGAAGTTAGATTAGTCTTTGACCTATCAGACCTGATCAGATGGTATCAGCGGCCAATTACGGTTTTGATCAATCGTCATCTTCACCCAGGTCATATTTAGCGAGCCGGTAGCGGATGGAACGGAAAGTAATACCGAGATAGCCGGCCGCCTTCTTGCGGACGCCCCCCGATTTTTCGAGTGCCTTGAGCAAGACCTCTTTTTCGATCCCGCCGAGATAATCATCGAGATTAAACCCTGTATCGGGGAGGGTTTCGATAAAACCGGTCGATAACGCTGAGGGTGAAGTCATCTGCGTCGGAAGGGACGATTCCTCCAACTCTTCGCCGCGACCGAGGACCAAGCAGCGTTCGATGATGTTTTCGAGTTCACGGACGTTGCCGGGCCAGGCATAATCGAGCATCCGGCGCATCGCTTTGTCGCTGACCCGCATCTTGACCTCCCCGGCGGCCTCTTTGATGAAATGCTCGATCAAAAGCGGGATATCCTCACGCCTCTCCCGCAGCGGCGGAATATGCACCGGAATCACGTTCAGGCGATAGTAGAGATCTTCACGGAAGCGCCCTTGCGCAACCTCTTTTTCCAGCTCCTTGTTGGTCGCCGCAATCAGGCGGATATCGACCGGAATGTTTTGTGTGCCGCCAACCCGTCTGATCTCACGCTCCTGCAAAACCCGGAGCAGCTTCACCTGCATGATCGCCGGGAGTTCGCCGATCTCATCGAGAAAGAGCGTGCCGCCGCTGGCGGATTCGATCAACCCTTCCTTCTGGCGGATGGCGCCGGTGAAGGAGCCTTTTTCATGCCCAAACAGTTCACTCTCAAGCAGGTTTTCCGGGATCGCACCACAATTGATCGGGATAAACAGCTTCCCCTTGCGCTCCCCCTGATAATGGATCGCCCGGGCGACCAGCTCCTTGCCGGTGCCGCTCTCGCCGGTCACCAGCACATTGACCCGACTGTCGGAGACCTTTTCAACCAGGGTATAGACCGCCTGCATCGGTTTGCTCTTGCCGATCAGGCCGGCGAATGAGTAACGCTTCTCCAGCTCTTTTTTGAGTTGGAGATTTTCCTCCCTGAGGAGTTTGCGCTCCAGCGCATTTTTAATAACGATCCGGATCTCTTCATTTTTAAACGGCTTGATGATGTAATCGTAGGCACCGTTCTTCATCGCCTCAACCGCCTGCTCGGTGCTTGAGAAGGCGGTGATCATGATCACCACCGTATCGGGTGAGCGCTCACGCACATGCTGCAGCAGCTGCAGCCCATCCAGGTTCGGCATCTGCACATCGCTGATCACCAGATCATAGCTGTTCTCCTGGAGATGCTTCACCGCCTGAGCGCCATCGATCGCGGCATCGACACGATACCCCTCGCGATGCAACATAATACTGAGCACCTCGCGCATACTCGCTTCATCGTCGACCACCAGAATGCGATAGTTACCTTGATTCACAGCTTCTCCCTCACGACTCATTTTTTCCACATTCAGGCATAATTTCATCCCTATTAAAGAGAGCAACAGTTTTCTGCCGTTGCTGCGGTAAGGTTATCACAAATTTAGCCCCACCCTGCCGTCCGGGGAGAAGATCAATATCGCCGGCATGGGCGGCGATAATGGCTTGAACCGTCGCCAGTCCGAGACCGGTTCCGGCCTGTTTCGTGGTAAAGAATGGCTCAAATATTTTGGAAACGATATCGGGAGGGACGCCGTTTCCAGTATCTTCTACATAGAGGGTGGTCGTTTCGGAATTAAACCCTATAAAGAGCATGCCTGCGCCGTTCATCGCCTCAGCCCCGTTGATGGCGAGATCGATCAGAACCTGCTGCAGCTGTTTTCGATCCCCGAAGAGCGTACAGTCAGGCGGATATTCACGGATAATTGTGACCGACAGAAAACGGGGATCGGACTGCAATATATCGATGACCTGGTCGCACAGTTCTGAAAAATCAAATTTTTCCAGTTCCGTTTTTTGTGGTTTGGCGAACGACAAAAAATCGGTTAACAACAGACTGAGGCGATCCGCTTCACTCACCACAATCTCCATCAAGCGGCGATCTTCAATATCAACATCTCCCCCCTCCAGCAGGAGCTGAACCGAACCACTGATGGCCGCAAGGGGGTTACGTATTTCATGCGCCATGCCGGAGGCGAGGCGGCCGACCGCTGCCTGCTGATCGGCCCGACGCAAACGGAGATCCATTTCAATCAATTCCGTTAAATCCTGAAACACAACCAACAGACCAAGGTTCTTCTGTTCAACATCGCGCACCTCGGTTGTGGAATACCCAAGGGTCAGTATTTGACCCGACTTACTTTGAAAATCAGTCTCCCCCCGAATGATATGATTGAACCCTGTCGTATCGAAGAGATCAAAACAAGGGAAGATTTTGCGCACGTCCCGATCATAAACGTCGTAAAAAGAGCAGCCGGTAATCTCCTCGGCAGATTTATTAAAGGAACGAATGTTGCCAGTCTCGCTGACCAACATTAAACCGCTATTGATATTGGCAAGGATGGACCGATTCAACGACTCGAGTTCATCAAGATCTATTTCTTTCTTTTCGAGCGCCAACTCACTTTTAGACCGGGATTCAACCAAGACGGAACAGAGGATTGCGGAGAGAAAGAAAGCACAGACATGCAAAAAAACCGCATAGAGGACTGCAGATCCATTCGAAACTTCTGCATAACTGAGACCGGAAAACAGCGGGAGCTTTTGGTAGTACTGTAAATCGAGCAGGCTGCCATACAGAATCGCAGCAGCCGAGGCGACGAGCAAAAGATCCCGGCGGCGCACAAACAGGCTGGCGCTAAAGATTATCAGTAGATAAAGAAAGGAAAAATGGCTGACGAAACCGCCGGTGACATAGATCAGGAAGGTGGCAAGAAGCAGATCGTATGAGACCACTGTTTGGGCCAGCAGATTGAGGCGACCGGTCTTTTGTAGAAAGAACGCCACCACTCCGGATTGAAGATAGGTCGCAGCGACCATCCCGAACAAATAAGGGAGTTCCGGGCTATCAACCGGGTCGATCCGGAGCTGATAGAGGATCGTGCCGCCGAGAAAAAGCGTCGCAACACAGAGTCGCAACAGCAAAAACCAGACGAGACGGCGACGGACCGCTTCACGTTTATCAGAGTTTAAATCAGGCTTCGTTTTTGTATGCAATGGTTCTATGCATTTCCAGCCAGCTGAAAGATTGGAAGATACATGGCGATAACCAAACCGCCAACGGTAACACCGAGAAACGCCATCAGGAGAGGTTCCATCATGGCCGTAAGGTTACCAACCGAGTCGTCAACTTCATCATCATAAAAATCAGCAATTTTATTCAACATGGTATCGAGAGCACCCGCCTGCTCACCAACGGCGATCATCTGACAGACCATCGACGGAAAGACCCCTGATTTTTCAAGCGGTTCAGCAATGGTTTTCCCTTCACTAATACTGGTGCGAACCTTGTAGATCGCCTTTTCAATGGTTTTATTGCCGGCGGTTTTTGCAACAATATCCAGACCCTCCAGAATCGGCACACCGCTCGAGATCATGGTGCCGAGGGTCCGGGTGAATTTGGCGACCGACACCTTCCGGATCAGATCGCCAAACACCGGCAGTTTCAAATAGAAAGCATCCAGGATTTCTCGCCCTTTTTTTGTATCACCAAATTTTTTATAACCGATTTTAAAAAGAATCATTCCACCAAGGATAAAAAGAACTTTTGATTGGATAAAATCACTGATAGCGATCACGATCCGGGTCGGCAGCGGCAGGACGCCGCCAAAACTTTCGAACATAGTTTGAAACTGAGGGATAACGAAGACGAGAATAATGGCGATAACAACAAAGGCGACCCCGATAATTGTGGTCGGGTAGGTCATGGCGCTCTTGACCTGCTTTCTCAGCTTCATCGCCTTTTCCATATAAGCTGCCAGGCGGGTCAAAATGGTATCGAGGATACCGCCGACTTCTCCGGCGGCAATCAGGTTAACAAACAGATCATCAAAAATTTTCGGATGTTTTTTTAAAGCGTCGGCAAAGGTAGAGCCGGATTCAACCGACTCCTTAACCTGAAAAAGGACCTTTTTAAAGGTTTTATTCTCCTGCTGACGCGACAGAATATCGAGACACTGAATCAACGGCAAGCCGGCATCGATCATGGTAGAGAACTGCCGGGTAAAAATAACAATCTCTTTAGTGGTGACCTTGGGCTGCATGAAGGAGAGATTAAGCTCCATGCTCATCCCGGTCCCTGGCGGTTTCACACTGGTCGGCATGATCCCCTGTGAACGCAGTTTATTGTTCACCGCATTTTCATTGGGTGCCTCCATCACACCTTTTTGGACTTTGCCGGATCTCGATTTACCTTCCCATGAATATTTGGCCATACTAGAACCTCTCGTATATTATGAGCCGGTTGCAAATGCTTTACGAATTAATGATGGCGTCGTAAAAAGTCCGCAAGCTTGCGTTACGGCGTTTTTTAAGGACCTTGACATACCCTATGTATGACTTCGCCCCTGAAAAACCACCAAGCCTTGTAGAACGAAATTTTTACTTAGCCATCTCAGGAGTTTTTGCAAGAGCATCATTAATCCGTTATAAAGTCGTCATCCCCGAATGCCTTTATCGGGGATCCAGCCTTTTTAATCAGACAAAATCTGGATTCCCGATCAGAATCGTTTCGGGAATGACAGCGTAAAACCATCTCTCGCCCGCTCGCTTTGCTCACTCGAGATCGCAGAGACCGCGGAGAAATCCTTAATCTTTTCTATGATGATAAAGACCACTGGATTCCCGCCTGCGCGGGAATGACGGTTGGTAATGCTTTATTTGTCTTTGACCTATCAGACCTTATCAGATTGTATCAGCGGCCAATGAGCCTTTGATTCTAAAACAAAACAATAAACCAATTTAGCCGCGGATAAGGTCTGATAACATCTGATAAATCTTAGCAATGTTTGTCATCCTCGTGAATACGGGGATCCAGCTTACCACTTGATAAAGACCACTGGATTCCCGCCTGCGCGGGAATGACGGTTGACAGCGGATGCCGCATTAGTCTTTGACCTATCAGACCTTATCAGATTGTATCAGCGGCCAATGAGCCTTTGATTCTTAAGCAAAAACAACAAACCAATTTTGCCGCGGTCAGGATCTGTGAAAATCTGCTGAGTCAAAGGGTGTAAATCGTTAGGTTTGGTTTTAAACAACAGACCTTGACAGATTTTCACCGCGGCTAATATTGCTTTTGATTATGCATTTAAACACAAGCCCTTAGCTCTTGAACTGTCATCCCCGAATGCCTTTATCGGGGATCCAGCCTTTTCAACCCGATAAAATCTGGATTCCCGATCAGAATCGCTTCGGGAATGACAAAAAAGAATTGCTACGGTGGTTGCCTGGGTTACCGCAGACCTTGGCAGATTTTCACCGCGGCTAATAGTGCCTTTGACTTTATAACCACAACCTTTTTTTAGCCGCGGCCAAGATCTGTGAAAATCTGTAACGACAAGTAAAGGCTACAACCAAACTAACCGGTTTTTGTTTTTTAGAACCACAGACCTTGCAGATTCTCACCGCGGCTAGTAGTGCTTTTGAACTATCAGACCTGATCAGATTGTATCAGCGGCCAATGAGCCTTTGATTCTAAAACAAAACAATAAACCAATTTAGCCGCGGATAAGGTCTGATAACATCTGATAAATCTTAGCAATGTTTGTCATCCTCGTGAATACGGGGATCCAGCCTTTCGCTCTAACAAAATCTGGATTCCCGATCAAAATCGCTTCGGGAATGACAGCGTAAAAACTTCTCTCGCCCGTTCGTTTCACTCTCTCGAGATCGCAGAGACCGCGGAGAAATCCTTAATCTTTTCTATGATGATAAAGACCACTGGATTCCCGCCTGCGCGGGAATGACGGCTGATAATGCTTTATTTGTCTTTGACCTATCAGACCTTATCAGATTGTATCAGCGGCCAATGAGCCTTTGATTCTAAAGCAAAACAACAAACCAATTTAGCCGCGGATAAGGTCTGATAACATCTGATAAATCTTAGCAATTTTCATCACACACCTGTCGTCATCCTCGTGAATACGGGGATCCAGCTTACGCTATGATAAAGACCACTGGATTCCCGCCTGCGCGGGAATGACGGTTGGTAACGCTTTATTTGTCTTTGACCTATCAGACCCGATCAGATTGTATCAGCGGCCAATTAAGCTTTTGAACTGTCATCCCCGCATGTCTCTAGCGGGGATCCAGCCTTTTCAATCAGATAAAATCTGGATTCCCGTCTGCGCGGGAATGCCATGAATAAAACGTTATCCCCCCGGAGCATGCCGACGCAAAGTGGCCTGAGGATTCGCGATCATCTGCTTTAACTCATCTGGTTCCGGAGAGCGGACCAATGCTATCTCCATGGTGATCTTCTTTTTATGCAGGAGATCAAACAGCGATTGATTCATCGTTTGCATCCCGTACTTGTCCTGTCCCATCTGCATCTGTGAGTAGAGTTGATGAATTTTGTCATCACGAATCAGGGCACGTATCGCCATATTGGGTACCAGGACCTCAAGGGCCAGAGCACGCCCTTTACCGCCAACAAGGGGCAACAAGGTCTGCGACATGATCCCTTCAAGCACAAAGGAGAGCTGGGTTCGAACCTGCTGCTGCTGATTGGTTGGAAAAACATCGACGATACGATTGATCGACTGAATGGCGCCATTGGTGTGCAGAGTCGCAAAGCAGAGATGACCGGTTTCAGCAATCGTCAATGCAGCCTCGATGGTTTCCATATCACGCAACTCACCGAGGAGGACAATATCCGGGTCCTGGCGCAAGATATGTTTCAAAGCTTTTTTAAAGTTCAGGGTGTCAGAGCCAACCTCACGTTGGTTGACCAGACATTTTTTATGGGGATGCAAAAATTCGACGGGATCTTCAATCGTGATAATGTGTTCACTGCGGGTGCTATTGATTTCATCGACGATTGAGGCCAGTGTAGTCGACTTGCCGCTGCCGGTCGGTCCGGTCACCAGAATCAGTCCACGGGGGCGTAATGACAATTTCCGAACAACCGGAGGAAGCCCGAGCTCATCAAAAGTGAGCACCTTGAAAGGAATAAGCCGAAAAACGCCGGCCAAGGCACCTCTCTGCATAAAGATGTTGCCGCGAAAACGGGCCAAACCTTTGACTCCGAAAGAAAAATCGAGTTCATTCTCTTCCTCAAACCCGCGCTTCTGCGCATCGGTTAAAATGCTATAGCAGAGCTGTTTGGTTTCAGTCGGGCTCAATGGTGGCAACTTCATCTGCACCATTTTACCATCGATACGTAATTGCGGTGGGCTAGCGGTGGTAATATGAAGGTCGGACGCACCCTGCTCCGTCATGGTTTTCAACAATTGATGAATACTTACTGCCATCTTTTATCCCTCACTCTTTCACGCCTCTTTCGGTGCGAAATCAGATAAGACAGACTGAAATCAGTCGTCAGAAATTGTTACACGTAACACCTCTTCGAGATTCAGCGCGCCTTCCTGCATCTTGGTCAGTGCAGACTGACGCATCGATTTGCAGCCGAGAACCATCGATTCACGCTTGATTTCTGACGTATTGGCACCGGCCAAAACCATCTCCTTGAGTTCCTCGAACATCGGCATGACCTGGTAGATGCCGACGCGCCCTTTGTAACCGGTATCACTGCAGGTAGGACAACCGACACCTTTGTAACTGACAAAATCATCGATTTGAGACTCATGAACACCAGCTTCGACCAAAGACTGCTTGGGAACCTCATAAGGCTCTTTACATGCAGCACAAACGCGACGACCGAGCCGCTGAGCGGTGATCAGATTAACAGCTGAGGCGACAAGGAAAGGTTCAATCCCCATGTTCAGCAGACGGTTGATCGTAGCAGGAGCGTCGTTGGTATGCAGCGTGGAGAGCACCATATGCCCGGTCAACGCCGCTTTTACACCGATTTCAGCCGTTTCAAAATCACGAATTTCACCAATCATGATGATATCCGGATCCTGACGCAAAAATGAACGGAGAGCGGCGGCGAAGTTCAGGCCGATATCTTCATGCATCTGCACCTGGTTAATACCGGCAAAGTTAAACTCGATCGGATCTTCAGCCGTAGAGATGTTTTCCGTGACCTTATTCAGTTCAGAGAGCGCTGAGTAGAGAGAAACCGTCTTACCGGAACCGGTCGGACCGGTGACCAAAACCATCCCGAACGGTTTGTGAATCTCTTTTTTAAACCATTCGAGTGCCTCCACCTCATAACCGAGTTTGGTCATATCGAGCTGAAGGTTCGATTTATCGAGGAGCCGTAAAACCATTTTTTCGCCAAACAGGGTCGGGAGGCAACTGACCCGATAGTCCATATCCTTACCACCGGGGAGCTTGATTTTGATCCGACCATCCTGTGGCAGACGTCGCTCGGCGATGTCGAGTTCGGCCATGATTTTCATACGGGAGGTGATCGCACTTTTGAGTTTCAACGGCGGTTTCATCACCTCATACAGAACCCCGTCGATCCGATAGCGGACCCGAAAGGAATGCTCATATGGCTCAACGTGAATATCGGAGGCACCCCGTTTGATCGCATCGGTCAGAATCAGGTTGACCAATTTAACAACGGGCGCTTCCTCACTCGCATTCGCCAGATCAGCGACATTGACATCATCTTGATCCTCGACAATTTCGAGATCGATATCCTCTAATCCCCCCATGACATCTTCAAATGAGGTACTTTGATCATAATATTTATCAATCGCTTCTTTGATTGATTTTTCCGGAGCAACAACAACCTCGACATTGTAGCCGGTCATGAACTTGATGTCATCGATGGCAAACATATTGGAGGGGTCGCTCATCGCGACAATCAAGGTCGATCCGGCGCGATTTACAGGGACGACTGTGTACTTCTGAGTCACTTCGGCGGAGACGAGAGAGATAACAGAGGGGTCAATCTCAAATTCAGTCAGATTGATCGACGGGACGCCGTACTGTTTGGACAAGAAGATGGAAAGACCGTCTTCATTAACAAAACCGAGCTTAATCAGGCTGGCACCGAGCCGCCCGCCATTCATTTTCTGTTCATCCAGCGCTTTGGACAGCTGCAGATCAGATATAAGCTTATTGCGAACCAGAAGTTCGCCCAGACGCGCTTCAGACATTCGTTCCCTCTCCTTAATCATATCTCTGATGAATTCTATAGAAGGGTCAAATAACTGTCAAGCTAAGGTATTTAATATATTGACTGTTTTTCAGATAACCTCTGAACCCATCACCCCTTTTGAGGGTGGAACACCAAACCATTTCAAAAAGGCCGCTTCCCCCTGGGCAACCAGCATCCCCCGCCCATCGGCAGAGTTCAAACCGCGTTGCCTGGCAGACTTGAGTAAAGAGGTCGATTCTCTTGCATAGACCATGTCATAAACGACTGCATCCGCCTGCATCCTTTTCAGAATAAAAGCAGGAAAGGACTCACCGGCCAGGCCGATCGAAGAGGTATTGACCAACAAGTCAGCATGCGACAAGAAATCGGCCAGATCAGATTCGACCAGGCCGCTCGCCGTAAAGCGTATCGTCGGAAAATGCAAAAGCATCTCTTCTGCTAATATTTCGGCTTTTTGTTTGGTGCGGTTAGCAATCAGAATCTCCGCCACACCATGTCTGGCCAAGGCTGTTAAGGCGGCGCGACATGCCCCGCCAGCGCCCAAGAGAACCGCTTTTTTACCTTGCGGATCAAACTGAAGATCGTGCCTGAGACTTGCCAAAAAACCGGGAGCATCCGTATTAAAACCGGTCAGGATGCCGTTATAATTGACCACCGTATTGACTGCCCCGATCAGAGCTGCATCGCTATCTATCCGATCCAGAAAGGGGAGGATCGTCACTTTATGCGGAACCGTTACATTGACTCCGACCAGATTAAGGGTCCGTATCGACTCTACGGCCGATTTTAACTGCTCAGGATGAACGTGAAAGGGGAGGTAAACCGCATTGATTCCGGCCACAGAGAGGGCTGCGTTCTGCATGGCAGGAGAGAGCGAGTGTGCGACCGGGTCTCCAAAAATGCCGAGGAGCTTTGTATTACCATTAACTGTGACCATACGAAGAACAGACCTCATTTTTTATTGCGGAGCACGGGTTAAATACTCCGATGCTCGCGGCGTGAATTAGCAAATGTGTAACTATCGGGCACCTTTAATGTCACGGGAGAATCTGTCATCCCCGAAGGGTTCTATCGGGGATCCATGGTTCTAAAGCTAGATTCCCGATTAAACTTTCGGGAATGACAACATTCTTTCGATACACTGAAGTCGTTACTCAAAGGTTTTAGGTTTTTGATACCCCACTGCTTACGGCGGGGTTGTTCATTCAGCTTTCGCAATCGAGATACTCCCGATAGACAACCACCTTGCGAAGTTTAAGCATTTCGCGGGCCCGGCATATATCCGTATCAATCGCCTGCACCAATTGATCGATCGATACAAACACCTGCTCATCGCGCAACCGCTCGACAAAATAAACCCGAAGCATTTCGCCATAAAGATCGGCTGAAAAATCGAGCAAATGAACCTCGAGAGAGATACGCTCGGTCCCGAAAGTTGGATTAAAGCCAATATTCATGACCCCGTCGTACATCGCGTCACGATAACGAACCTTGACCGCGTAGACCCCGGGGCGTGGCAGAATCTCTTTTTCCGTCAACAAGTTCGCGGTAGGAAAGCCGAGCTGTTTACCGCGCCCGACACCATGAATGACCCGCCCCTCAAGGGTAAAGTTACGCCCGAGAGGACCGACGACTGCCGCAACATCGCCGGCAGAGAGGAGCTTTCGAATCTGGGTCGAACTCGAAATTTCAGCATCCCGCACAACCGGCCCGACAGTTTCAACAGTGAACCCTGCCTGCTTGCCAAGGGCGATCAAAAGCTCAGAATCACCAGAACGACCACGGCCAAAGGTATAATCATAACCGACAACCAGATGGGCAATCTGCAGATTTTCCACCAAAACATTCTGAACAAATTCGGTTGCCGACATGGCCGCGACATGGTGATCGAACGGAATCTCAACCAGGGTATCCACACGGGAGGCCGCTATGAGCCGCTCTTTTTCAGCATAGGTATTCAGCAGCCGGGGCGCCTTCTCCGGATCGAGAATTTTCATCGGATGGGGGGTGAATGTGACCACCATCGAGGAACAGTTGCGACGTTTGGCCTCGGAGACAATCCGCCGAAATATCTCACGATGCCCCTGATGGACGCCATCAAAATTCCCGATGGTGGCGACCGCACCGGGAGCCAGCCCGGAAAGATTCCCTAATTGCGTAATAATTTGCATTACCGTTTCCATTTTCGCGGTTTTTTATAAGAGTGTCTCGCTGCGACTTTCGTCATCTTCTCGATAGAGTAATCGATCTCTCGCCGTTGAACATTCACTTCACGCACGACCACCCGAACCGGACTGCCGGTGGCGTAGACGGTGTGGGTCCCCTCACCGAGTAACCGCTTGTTTTCCTCATCGAAGCGATAGTAGGTATCCTTCAGGGAGGAGATATGAACCAACCCTTCAACAAAAAGGGAATCGATCTCAACAAAAAAACCGAAGGAGTGCACGCTGGAAATATGACCGTCATGAACCTCTCCGACATGTTTTAACATGTACTGACAGGTCTTCATAGCACGGGCGTCTCTTTCGGCGTCGATTGCCCGTCTTTCTGTTTTCGAGGCGTTCTCTGCAATCGACAAAAAACTCTTTTTCATGCGTAAAGCGACCGTCTCCCCAACAGCTCGGGCAAGCTTCTGCTTCAACATCCGGTGGACGGTCAGATCAGGGTACCGACGAATCGGCGAGGTAAAGTGACAATAAAATTCGGACGCCAGACCGAAATGACCACGATTTTCCGGATGGTACATCGCTTGTTTCAGGGAGCGCAACAGCAGCCGACTCAAGATCCCCCGTTCTGCTTTGTCCGTAACGACATCGAGGATCTTCTGCAATTTATGAATCAAGGCATCGTCTTTTTGGACAACGCCGGCACCAAACCCCTTGGCCGCAGTAAAAAAAGCTTCCATATCCTGCTCGGCAGGAGGCTCATGAATCCGATAGATCAGAGGGAAACCTTCGCTCGTCAACGATGCAGCGACCGCTTCATTGGCAGCGAGCATGAATTCTTCAATCAAACGGTGAGCGATCGTCCTCTCGACCCGTACGATCGACTCCGGACAACCGGTCGAGTCGAGCAGGATCTCCGATTCGGGAATCTCGAGATCGAGGGCGCCCCGGCGCAGGCGCTGATGAGTCAATTTCAGGGCCAGATCCCGCATGACCGACAATTGACTCTGATACGGAGCAAGCACTGCTGCTCGAGTCGGCGCATCGAGGAACTGCTGCACTGCGGTGTAGGTCAATCTGGCGTGACTGCAGATAACCGCCTCAGAAAATGACGCCTCAATGACAGTCGCGTTCTGATCGAACAGCAACTCAACCGTCATGACCAGACGATCGACTTCCGGGTTGAGGGAGCAGATGCCGTTGCTGAGGGTCTCGGGGAGCATCGGGATGCAGATACCGGGGAGATAGACACTGGTCCCCCTCAGGTTCGCTTCTTCATCGATGAGACTCTGGTCCGGGACGTAATGCGCAACATCAGCGATGGCGACAAAGAGACGATAGTGCCCGGAAGGCTCCAGCGTTAACGTGACCGCATCGTCAAAATCTTTAGCCGTCTCCCCATCGATGGTGACAAACGGCAAATGACGAAGATCCCGTCTCCCCAGGCGCTCTTCTGCCGTCACACTCTGACTGACCTGTTGCGCCAGAGCGAGGACCGGGGGAGGAAACGAGGTTGAGATCCCGAAACGGCGGGCGATAACCCGCATATCGACACCCGGTTCATCGGCATCACCGATGATTTCGACGATGCTCCCGGAGAGGGCACGACTCTCGGTTGAGATCTCAGTCAACTGCACGACAACAATCTGGTTCGGTTCCAACCCATCGGGGCGGTTGCCTGTTATCTGAATCAGAGAAGCTGTCTCCCCGGAAACCGGAACGACAAACTCTTTGCCCTCTTGTTGCTGATAGAGACCGACCAGATCATTTTTCAGGCGTTTGACGACGCGTATGACCCGCCCATCAGGGCGATTACCACGCGAACCATCGACAGAGACCTCAACAACATCGCCGCGCATGGCGCCATACAGGGCGCGCTCCGGCACTCGAATCTCATACCCCTCTTTGGACGTAACAATCCCGGCACCGTTACGGAGCAGGCGCAGCTCCCCTTCGACTGTTTTTTTCAGCTTGGGCAAAACAAACTTGCCGCCACGCATCCCCTTCAGCTCCCCCTGACGAACCATCTCGTGCAAAAGCTGATAAATTTCTTTCTTCTGGCGCGAGGAGGCTCCGAAAGCCGCTGCAATCTCCCGTCCCGACTTGGGTCGCCTGGATCGGGACAAGAGTTGAATAATGTGAGCTCTGTCAATTTTCATAAATCCATAATAGAGGTAAAGCCGATAGAGCGGCAATCATTATCATCCTCCTTGGCAAAAAAAAAGGGGGACGCCCCGATTAAAGGACGCCCCTCTGCAGACATCAATATGTGAGGTCGTTAGTCCCTCTCTCGCCACGATTTCAAACCACTTCTGATTTTCAGCGCGGTCTCAAATTCGAAATCGACCACGGTTCCGGTCCCCTGCTGGACAAATCCAGTTGCCATATCACCGTGAAGGACTTCGTCCTCATCGACGTTGTCGTTTTGTTGACCGATATGGATCCCGACATTAGAGGTCGATCCCGACCCGAGTTTTAACTTGTCATCGATCACGGTAATGTCTTCGCTATCAATATCCACCGTCTCTAAATTATTTCCCGCACCCTTGAAAACCGGTTTATGGAAGGCGGTGCCGGTCTTGTAATAGAACGCCCAGAGGCTGCTGGTCCCACCATAATCGCAGACATCCCCTATAGGCGAGAAGGTGGTAAAGAGTGAAAGGCCACCAATAACAGCAGGTTTATTTAAGCTCTTTTCCGCCGTATCGCCAATCGAGAGATCTCTTATCCAACCATCGTGCTCCCCAACGTAATCTTCCAAATTGCTAAAGTACCAAGGGTTGACTTCACTCCCTCCAATCAAAAAACCAGGATTTTCATAAGTGGATCCATTATCCCACAATACCTGACCGGTCGACAAAACCTTGAAGAGGGTCGTATCGACCAGATCAAATGGATCAGAGTTAGGGGCAGAGGCTGGGTCAAAAGTCAGGGTCTTATTCAGATCCGCGGCTTTCGTATACTCGGCATTAAAGAGCGGATCTTTGAAGCCGAGCAGATATTCCTGTTCTTTACTCGTCTCGTCGCTATCTTTACCGAAATAACGACCGGTGCCAAAATAGGCCCAGGTATTACCATGATCGTCGATACCCAATGCTCCGGGGGCGGTGATGGGGCGAGGTGAAGCGAACACCTTACTGAGCGTCCAATCTGCCGGGTCAGTCAGATATGCGTCAGTGGCCGGATCCCAGGTTAAAATCCGGTAGATGGAACCTCGCCAGTCAGTGTCGTTGAACGATTGATGACTATCATAGGTGGTTCCCATATAAGCGGCATCGACATTGTAATTAAGACCACGATCGTAGGCGATCGGGGTGTTAAAAAAAGCTCTCGAATCGAGCGTCGCATCCTCCTCCCACCACTCATTTCCACTCTTCGACTTGGGATCCCCGGTCAGCATATCCACGATATAAATATGCGCAATGGAGGAGTTTTCGCCCCGGTAGTTTGGATTCACGCCGACTGACCCGGAATCGGGGCCGTTGCCGAAGATCAGATACCAAGCTCCCGTCTCCGCTTTGAGACCAATCCGCATAACCGTCGGCACCGACCGGGAGAAGCCGAGGCCCTCATACGTTTTTTCCCAGAGCAGCTTAGGGTTGCGCGGTTCCGTGATATCGAAGGCCATATAACTCGGCTTGAAATCACGGATGGGGTCAAAATCACCTGCGACCTGAATGAATCCGCCACCGGTATTCATCCCGACGACCATCACCGTCCCCCACCCATTCGGGTGCAGACTCGTTGAACTCGTATCTAAATCGTCGGTAAAAATACGGGCATCAAAAATACGGGGTTGCAGATCCACATAGGCGACATGGGTATAGTCACGACGGGCGAGCCATTTCAGATGCGGCAGTAGATTCTGCGGCACATAAGCCCAGACTTCCGAACCGATCGTTTCCGTTGATGCTGCCGCGTCCGGTCTGACAAACTGTTTAAGGGTCTGATCATACTGCCAGGAACTGAAGGCATGGAGCATACCGTCATTGGCCCCAACATAAACCATCGTCTCACGATTTTTATACTTGGTGTAATAGGGGACGTAGGATTCATCTGCATAGATCAGATCAAACCGGTCGGGTGGCGCGGCAATAGAGACCGGAGTCGAGTTGATAATATCGCCGAGTTTCCAGGTTTTGCCATCAATCACCCGGTCACGCACGTACGGATAATCCGTATCGAGATCCGAATCATGGATAAAGGAGGTTGGATTGAGACCCGGATCATTACCCCGGATAAATGAAATGAGATTATGGGCACGATCGCTTTCGTTTAAGCCGAGGTAATCATTAATATTAAGAATTTCAAGCGAATCCTGCAAAGCGAGGTAGGGACGGATCACAGTCTCATTTGCCTCAGTCAGCGCGACAAAATTGACGCCATCGACAGACGTATAGATATTTCGGTCAGCAGACGCAGTATCAGCCAACGACTTCCCACCTTCCCAGACGACTTCTACTTCATCCAGCTCTGCAACGGAGAAACTATCATTGAGAAGATCGGGAAAAGGAGCAGCAGCAGTGACCGGGTAGCGTCGGACCCGGGTCGTTCCGTCTGTATCGAGAAAATATTTGATGACGATGTCGCTCGCTTCATTGAGCTTCAGGTCGTGATTACTATCTTCGCGAATATAGCCGTATTTATCGACCCATAGCGACTGCAGATAGCCGGTCCAGGCGATATCACGGTTCTTGCCGTCGTTCTCTATGACGGTAATCTCCGGACGGTAGTAAGCCTGGACCAGATTCCCTTCACCCTGCCCCGAGGTTGCCAGGACCGACACGGATGTGCCGGAAGCCGACCGGCGCAAAATTGACTTAAACACCTCAACAAGAGCCGTTTCGATTTTATCACCACCCTCTGCATAAAAGAACCCTTTGGGGAGACAGTCATAATCATTCGGGTCATCTGGATCGCAGTCCTCAGCATTCTTCATCCACTCTGCATCTTGATCGGGTAAATTATCGCCATTTAGGTCGTCAAAGTTACCATACTTACCCGCCAGCCACATCTGATTGAGTGGCGGCGGCGGCACAGAGTAAGTACCCGCTGCAGCGCGAAAAGCGATACCGTAGGTGCGGATATGCACATCTTTTTCAAAATCCGGACGCATATCTTTGGTAAAAGCATCATAGGCGAGAGCGCCCAGATAAAAGGTGCCGGCATGCGGCGCCTCCGAATCGCAAATACCCCGCGCTTTCCCTAAATTGGTAATTGGTTTGACGGAACAATCAACAACATGATCATAGCCGATGACTTCGCCGACCGCACCGCTGGTTATCCCCTCTTGATCACCAATCATTTTGGTGATCGCCGTCACATCCGGGTTATAATCCACATTAGGTCCGATACCGTCAACATTGTCGGGAACGTAATAGTCTCCATTGGGGGTATCGCTATAGTCTGCAAAGGCGCTGCCTGGAACCTCCTCACCATCGCGGCTCGGGTACTCATCGTTAATGATGATAATATTGTTTTTCTGGCACCAGGCTTGCACCGGATCGACCCAGGGGGTACTACTGTCACAGCCGAAGTAGAAAAAGTCATCGTCTTTGGCAGTGGAGGGGCAGAAGCCGGCCTGGGCCGCATTGTTACCGCGAAAATAGCGGATCGCATCGTAAAACATTTCGGCCAAGGGGTCATAATCTTTTTTTGTGTACTTTTCAATGTAGAGAATCAAGGAGTCGGAACTCGAATTTGTGGAGCCATTGTCCTGACTGAACTCCACAGTAATATCTTTAATCGGTGTCCGCAAAACCCCGCCCCGGTCAAATTTTTCATGCGAATAAGTCATCAGGCCGAAAAACATCTTGTCGTGAAAGCGCTGGACCAGCCCTTCCGGTTTGATGCCGGTGTGGTAAATAGTACACCCTGGCTCCAGCAAACCCTCGACACAGGATCCAACTTGAACCTGTAGAGTGTCCACCGTATCATCGTTACTCTCCTTGACAATCATATCCGTGCCGACGTTAACAAATTTATAGCTATTGTCGGCATAGGGGACCAGTTGATCAAGATCATCACCGGCATAGGTCTTCGTCCACTTATGGCCGTCGTCAGGGACATTGGCGCGCAGAAGGGTGGTAGTCGCAGCGCTGTCCGTGCCGCGTCGACCACCGGTCAGTGCCTTGCGCAGGAAATCGGCATGGGTCATCGTGACCCAATTCAAAAAGTTGCCGCTCCATTCACCCAATACCGTGTAATGATCGGTGGCACCCGTTTCGGCATCGATGACATTCGTCCAGCCGTTGGGCGTAAATTTTCCACTACCGTAATCGTAGTCTTTCTTAGGATCAAAATAGCCCCAGTAATCGACACTGTTGTCGTAGTCATCCATGCCATTATAACCGTGGTTAAAGCCGGTCTGATCATTACTGATCACTAGCAGGACATTCGGCTTGGTCGGATCAATGATAGTCGGCGGATACGAGGTGTAATCGATCATCGTGTTCAAAGCGCTAACCGGGGTTGCCAGTGCGAGGAGCAACAGCATACAGCCCAGACTGCCCAATAGGTACCGTTCGAGGTATTTCATCAGCTTGGCTCCGCTATAAGAATAATTTCGACAACTTCAGCATTGATAATAATCAGCTGCACGATCGAATGCATCGGCAGGCTCTCCGGCTTGATCTCTACCAGATTATCCGGATCACGCTTCGCCTTGACATCCAGAGCTTCAGGATAGCGGGTAAAGATCATTTCTGGCCCGGAAAAATAAGAGGTGGTTTTATGTGATTTTCTATCCATCAAGGAAACAAGACCGTTAGCGACACCGTAGTAAAATCCGGTCTTCTTAATGGCAAGCCGATAGGCCTCCGGATTGACACTCTGAAGAGATCGGCCGGTTTCGGCCCAGGCCGATGGGGACGATAGGGTCGATAGGAGCAGCAAAACAATCATGACAAGAACGGGCCCGTAAAATTTATCGATTATTTTCTTATTGATTATGAAGCTCATCATGATAATCCTCCTTCGCTATCCAACCCTTAATTGTTTTTAAATAGAAAACTTACCGCGATGCCTGAACGGGCATTGCGTGCGTCGGCAAACGCATCGACCTCAAGCTCAACATCACGATAGGTCGCAGCGCCGACGCCTGCCCCTGCGGCACCTGAGGCAAATTCAGTACTCCCCCCCCCGACACCATAAGTAATCTCAGGCTTTTGAATGCGGGCATAGACATCACCCAGCGTACTAAAAGTGCTTGGAATATGAAAATCATAACCCTCGTCCCGTGGCTCTACAAACCCCTTCAGCCTATCTATAAAATCATTGTTTTTTGAATCGACCCAGACATTGGTCGCTGTGTTACCGTCCGGATCAGTAAAACCTGTGAAAGACGAAGAGGGGATGTCGATCGGGACTTTAGACTCAGGGTCAGCGGAAATCACATTATCAACCAGTTTTCCGACCGCCAACGCACCACCATCCGCCAGATTAAAAGCGACCCGGCTAGACCGGTCATTCGCGGCAATCTGCACCTCGAAGGTACTCGTATCCAACCCCGCGATACAGAGAGTGGTCAAGACCACCAACACCAGCATGGTGAGAATCAGGATAAAACCCCGTTCGTCTGATCCCTCCTGGGAAGTCATATTATTTCGATTCCTATTCATTTAATTGAACTCCTTGGTCTTCACCGCATCAATCGTAAAACCTTGATCAATCCCTTTTCGAGTCCAATTAACAGTCATATGGATGGTTTTGGTGCCATCAAAGGGAATATTTTCTTCAACCGTCCATTCGGTCCAATAACGGGCGTTTGAGGTCGTATCTTCATGAGGATTACAATCAGGATCGATGGAACCATCACAAAGATCGTTGCTGCTATATACCTTGCCCATCAACTCTTCAATCTTATTTTGGGCAACGATGACCCCTTCGGTCATCCCTCTCGATTGAACATTGGTAACCGTCGAAAGGATTTGCATATTGATGATACCGAGCATGCCAATGGAAAAGATAGCCATAGAAACCAGTACTTCAATCAGAGTAAAACCTTGTTGATGTCGCTGTGTCATGTTTATAACCCCATGTTGCGGAAATGAACTTTTGCAGTAAATATTCTTCGTCTGAAATTATCGTTGAATCCCGACCACTCAACGCCAGAGGGAGTCGTGTATGTCTGAGTATTCGTATAATGAATATCCGGCGTATCAGCCCGGGCTAAGATTGTAATATCTACAGCTCTGATAGCGTCCATTTGCGTAGAAAGCGGAGATGTGGTCGGAGGGGTACCATCAGCCAGAGTGTATAAAAATTCAATATTCTCAATCGGGGAAACAGCCTGATGTGGATGACCGTCGTGTGTATGTCCAATAGGAACTTCACCCGCGGTCGCTACGGGGGAGCCGATAGCTCCAAACGAGCTGTCATTGCCGGAGATAAAGCTGAGCGAACGACCGAATTGAGCTGATTCAAAGACACAGAAAACAATATGCTCATCATCATCATCTAAAACACCGTCATCAGACCGATCAGTAGTGAAATAAATAAAGTTGGCCCGGGCGTCAACAATTGTAGCATCGGCATCCCCGGTTCGATCGTAACCCGCCATACGTAATTCGCGGGCCATAAAATCAAAGATGATCCGTTGTCCCTGTTGAATCTCGACGCGCTCCGCCTCGACATTGAGCGAACGGGAATTCGAAATAAAAATGCCATAGACTGCCGTCATCATTATTCCGACAATCGCAATGGTCACGAGGAGTTCTATCAATGTAAACCCTTGCATGTTTCTGCTCGGTATTTTGTTTTTGGGCCTATAGGCAATCATTCGATACGCATCCTTCCGCGAATATTCATGACAAGACTGTGCTCGTTAGCATTCACCCCTTGCAAGGTAATCGTTTTGTTCGCATTGATCAGACCACGCGAACTAAACGAACCGGAAAAAGCGGCAGTGGCCACAACGCCCCCATTAAAGAGACCGGAATGAATAACGGTTTCATCACCATCGACCGTACCATTACTATTTTCATCAAGAAACGAGATAAAGGTTGTTGTGGTTCCAACAAAAGAACAATCCCTATTGCGCTTTACCGCTTCCAATCGTGCTTTTTGAAAAAAGCCGTAAAGTCTGCGTATATCGGCATTAAGGTCAGCATTCCGTTTCCAGTCAATCATGTTAGGGGTTGAAATCGCGGCCATGATCCCGATTATGGCAATAACGACCAGCAGCTCGATCAGTGTAAAGCCTGCATTGGATTTTTTTTGACGGACTCTAAACATAATCGAAAACCCCTACCCTCATAATGCATAGTTAGCACGGTCGTTTAGAATAAATTGTGCACAGACCGTACCAAGCGATAAGTGACAAAATCAGACAAGATATTAACGGGTTACATTTTTAACCTGCGAGAATAACAAAACAAATAACGTCTTGTTAATGCATTTTTTGCACAGGTCAACCGAGATCGTATTCCTTGATTTTATACTGCAACGCCCGGAGACTGATTTCGAGAAGTTTGGCTGCCTGGGTCCGATTGCCGCCGGTTTCTGTCAGCGTTTTGCGGATATATTCTTTCTCCAATCGTTCACTCGCCTCTTTGAGTGAGAAATTCTCCTCGGTATCGCGTACCTTGCGCCGAAACTCCCACGGCATCTGTTCAACGTCTATCTCATTTTCACGACAGAAAATAATGGTTTTCTCCATGAAATTTTCGAGTTCACGCACGTTGCCCGGCCAGGAATAGTCCTGCAAGGAAGCGACGGCAGCAGCGGTCATCTTAAGGGAGCGACGCCCATCCCTTGAACAGATCGACTCTATAAAATGCTCGGCCAAGAGGGGGATATCTTCTGAGCGCTCCCGCAGGGGTGGAACATGCAGCTCGACGACCGCAAGACGAAAAAACAGATCGTCCCGAAACAACCCCTCCTCAACCTGGCTCTGCAGATCTCTCGCTGTTGCGGCCAATATTCGGACGTCTACCTTTTGCGACTTTGAATCCCCGACCCGACGGACCTCCCCTTCCTGTAAAACCCGGAGCAATTTCGGTTGCATATCGAGAGGAAATTCCCCGATCTCATCGAGAAAAAGTGTGCCGCCATCCGCTTCAGAAAACATCCCGCTCCGATTGCGATCGGCACCGGTAAACGCCCCCTTGACATGCCCGAACAACTCGCTCTCCATAAGAGAGGGGGGGATGGCACTACAGTTGACAGCGATAAACGGTTCGTCTCTACGCCCCCCTTCGTTATGCAGCGCCCGCGCGATCAACTCCTTGCCGGTGCCGGTCTCTCCGGTAATCAACACCGGAGAACGAACATGGGCCACTTGACTGACCATGGCGAGAACATCAGCCATTTTGCTGCTCCGATAGATGATGTTACCGTCACGCACCTGTTTTTTAAGCCGCGTTTTCAGGAGAGCATTTTCCCGCATCAGTCGCAGCCGTTCATCGGCTTTGCGGACGGCGAGAACCACTTCATCCGGCTTGAACGGTTTCGCGATATAGTCGTACGCCCCCTCTTTAATACATTCAAGCGCCATTTCGATCGAACCGTAAGCACTCATCATAATGAAGGTCGCTTTGAGCTTCTGTTTTTTAACTTCACGCAAAAAACCGAGGCCATCGAGTCCCGGCATGCGAATATCACAGAGCGCCACATCGATATCACCGCCCTCCAGACGCAGCAAAGCGCTTTCGGCATCAACCGCTTCAACCACCTGAAACCCTTCGCGTTCGAGCACCAGTCGCAACATATGCCGCATCCCGGTTTCATCATCAACAACAAGTATGGTTCTCTCTTCGTTCATGTTCGCATCCCGGAATTTTTGGAGCGTTTAGCAACTGTTGGCAGTCGGACGAGAAAGATAGTGCCATTCTCTTTTTCGGAAACGACTTCGATTCGCCCCCCCGCCTCCGCGACGATCCGGTGGCAGATAGTGAGTCCGAGTCCACGCCCTTCGCCTTCTGGTTTGGTCGAAAAAAACGGGTCAAAAATTTGAATACGGGTATCGGCATCGATCCCGGATCCTTGATCGTGAACCGAAATCAGAACGTCCCCTTCGCTCTCGGTCGCCGTAACTGTAATCCCCTCCCCCGCTTCGCTGGCATCGCGGGCATTGGAAATAAGGTTGACCAACAGCTGGGTCAGCTTGTGCGGATTAATGCAGACCTCAGGGAGTGTTGCCGGACAGCTGACCGTTATCGGATAGCCATCGAAAACCGGTTGGCTCTGCAACGATTTCACCGTGGAACCAATAATCATGCAAGGATCAACCGGATCATCAACGACGCCGGATGGAGCGGCATAATCGAGCAGATCTCTGACCAATCGATCGATGCGGGCCGATTCATGCAGACTCCGCGAAACAATATCGCGTTGTGCAATATCTTTGATATCGGCTTTAAGCAGCTCCAGATAACCGATAATTGCCGCTAGCGGGTTACCGATTTCATGGGCCATGCCAGCAGAGAGATGTCCAACGGACGCCATCCGCTCGGACCGCAAAAGTTCTTCACGACCATTGCGCAGAGCATCAGTCATCCGATTAAACGACTCCCCGAGATCGGAGATTTCCCGGGGGCCATCAATGATGACATGCGTTTCGAGGTCGCCGGCCGCAACCGCTGCCGTCGCTTCACTCAGTCGATTCACCGGCCTGACGACGTTTCGGCTCAAAATCACAATGCCAAAGGTGGTCAGGACCAAACCATAAAGAAGAACATAGAGAAAAAGCATTTTGCGGGTCTCTGCAACCTGAGTATGCACATCTGCCAGGTCGAATTGCATCCAGACAACCCCGGCAAACTTCCGGTGACTGTCTTTTAGAGCGATAGCCGCTTCGATCGAGCCGGCCGCATGGTCGAAAAAAGGGAACCAGCTCGCCGGGTAGTCAAGCTGTAGTTGCGGGCCCGCCAATAGACGCGATTGCTGGGCCAGGATAAGAGGGGGCTGCCCGTCTCGACCCGGGACGGTTTTCCCACCGAGAGATTGCATGGAACGATTATAGAGCGTCCACCCTGCCAACTCAGGGTCAAGACCTGTCAGGAGAGGGTTTAATGTTTCAGCGGCACTGTTTGAATCCTGATGGAGAGCCGAACCCAACGAGCGTTCGACCAACTGGAGTGTCGATCGAACGTGTTTGACCTGTTGTTCTATCAGGCGCTGTTCAGTAAGACGAAGCAGAAGAAAACCGCCAAACAACAGCGCGGCTCCAACCAGCATGGCTGTTGTTATTATGAGTTCAGCCTGAAGACCGACAGTTCGACGCACGGGACCCCTCATTTATAGGACGTTTTAATCTTTTATAATAACATACTCTTATTTGTTTGGGCAGACGATCTATGCGCAGGCCGATGTAAATAGATTGTGGCAAAAAGAGTGACTTACTGTTAGCATAATGAAAATAATTTTGTAACTATTCAGCGCAATAGTAAAAGATGTCATTCCCGAGGGTGTAATCGGGAATCCAGCCTTTAAAGCCATGGATCCCCGATATAATCATTCGGGGATGACAGCCGCTTTTGCGATCAGTTCAGATAGAGCTGAATAGTTACATAATTTGTAACTATTCAGCGCAATAGTAAAAGATGTCATTCCCGAGGGTGTAATCGGGAATTCAGCCTTTAAAGCCGTGGATCCCCGATATAATCATTCGGGGATGACAGCCGCTTTTGCGATCAGTTCAGATAGAGCTGAATAGTTACATAATTTTTTATGAATTTTTTGGAGAGGTCTCATGTCACGAATTCCGGTAGTCGATCAAGAGTGCTGTATCAGTTGTGAAGTCTGTACCCTGATCTGCCCCGAAGTGTTTCGCATGGAGGGGGATGAACATGGCGACGGCCATGAGCATGGCGATCATAAATCGATCGTTTACAATCCGACCGGAGCAGCTGAAGAGAAGATCGAGGCCGCCATGGACGGTTGTCCGGCCGCTTGCATCTACTGGCAAGAGTGATGATGGCATGGCGTCGCAAAAAGTCCGCCCAACGGCGTTGCAGCGTTTTTTCAGGACCTCGACCTACCTTATGTAGGCCTTCGCCCCTGAAAAACCACGGCGCCTTGTCGGACGAAATTTTTGTTTAGCCATCTAAAGGCTATTGCAAAAGTCGTCATCCTCGTGAAAACTTAGGGTAACTATTCAGCGCAATAGTAAAAGATGTCATTCCCGAGGGTGTAATCGGGAATCCAGCCTTTAAAGCCATGGATCCCCGATATAATCATTCGGGGATGACAGCCGCTTTTGCGATCAGTTCAGATAGAGCTGAATAGTTACAACTTAGGATCCATTTTAACCGTTCCTGATAACCTCTGGATTCCCGCCTTCGCGGGAATGACTGAAACTCGGTTTTTTGGCCAGCATTGAGCATAATGTCCCCCTCCCTGCAATTAAACATACGTAAACTTTACATCTTTTCCTTCCTTAAGATGATGCTGTTCCCGATGGCGATCATCACCCTGTTCTGGAAGGATCATATCGGTCTGACCTTGACCGATATCATGCTTCTTCAGGCGGTCTTCTCTCTGGCGTCCCTCTGCCTGGAATACCCCTCCGGTTATATCAGTGATCGTCTCGGCTATCGATTCGCACTGAACATTGCTGCTCTGTTCGGTATTGCGGGATGGGGGCTCTACACGGTTGCCGGGAGCTTTTCCGGGGTTCTCGTCGCAGAGATTCTGCTCGGGATCTCTCTTGCTTTCATCAGCGGGAGTGACAGCGCGCTGCTGTTTGAAACGTTAAAACAGCAAAAAGAAGAGCATCTTTACGCTCGATACGATGGCCGCATGTCCGGCTTTGCCCAGATCGGTGAAGCGGTTGGCGCTCTAAGTGCGGGGCTTCTTTATGCAACCTTCCCGCTACTCCCGTTTCTGATTCAGATTCTGGTCTGGATTGTGGCGCTACTGATCACCATGTCGCTCCGTGAGGTGACAAAATCCGAACCGCCACAGCGCTCACATCTTCAAGAGATGGCTTCAACATGGCTGCTCGCCTGGCGTGATAACAAACGCATCAGGTCAACGATCCTGCTCACCACTTGTGCTGGTCTGGCTTCATTTTATCCGGTCTGGCTCATTCAACCGTATATGCAGGCCAACCACCTCCCTCTCATCTGGTTCGGGCCGGTCTGGGCGGGAGCCAACCTGACCGTCGCACTCTTCTCATTCTTAAGCCACCGGACAGCTTTTTTCCTCGGAAACCGGAATATGTTGATACTCGCTTGTCTGTTAACTCTGGTTGGCTATCTCGGGCTCGGACTCACTGCTGGTATCTTCTCATTTCTCTTTTATTATCTATTAACCGCCATGCGTGGATTACAAGGCCCTTTTTTACGACACTTTTTGCAAAAAGAGGGGGAACGACAAAACCGGGCCAGCCTCCTCTCGCTCAAGGCGCTCACTTTTCGTCTCGGTTTTGTCGTGACCGCCCCGGTCATCGGCCTTCTGGCCGATAGTCGTGGAGTTCAAACAACCTTCTTACTTCTGACTGCTCCAATCATCATAGCGACCATGCTCGGGAGCCTCTATTTTTACAAGATTAACAGCCAAAAAACGTTCGAATAATCGCCCGGCTGTGCTAACATTTACGCACCCCTAACGAAATCGAGCCTCCGATGATTGCGTGTCGACGCCCTCTTCAACTCTTTGTTTTTTTTGTTCTACTCATGCTTCTTTTCGGCTGTCTGTCTGACGGAAAACGATTAGCGAACCCGACACGAAAGCAAGTCTATATCGACGCCAATCTGCAGTTTGAAATCAGTTACGCCGAAGCATGGGTTCTCACACCAGAACCGATAACCCTGCTCCCCTACAGCAAAAATACGGTAACCTGGCGCATCGACCCAGAAAACAGCAGCAAACGTCTGCTTAGATTAACTGTCGTGTCGCTCGCCGCCGCACGAAATCCATATGGATATGACGGTCTGGAAAACATTCTGCACGAGCTGAATAGCAACCTCTTGATCAAAACACGCGAACTGAACAGACTGCCGGTGGGTCAACCCGAAAACTGACAGCAGAGACCCCAAACGACTCTTTTGAGGTCTGGCTATATATCGGCATGAAGCGTCATTACATCATCAACGGTGCCGCCGCATCACCGATTACGGAACAAAAACGGCAGATGTTCGAGCAGATCGCCAGCTCGTTCAGAACAATCGAATAGCGTCGAAAAACGGACCTATAACCAAAACACAGGTTTTCACCACAGAGACACTGAGAATACGGAGAAAAACGCAATAACACATAGCTTTCACTGCTTTTCCCTCTGTGACTCCGTGTCTCAGTGGTAGATAAAGATTTTTCACCCGAGTCTTCTTTTGGGTAAAACCGTCGAAAAATTGCAGGGTCATGATCGTCCCGGAGTTTTATTTCATGGAAGCGTGGTTACAAAATCTATTTGAATTGATGCCGGATGGGGGGATTTATTATTCTGTAATCGCCCTGGTCGCCTTTCTGGAATCTTTGGTCGCAGCCGGAGTTATCATACCCGGCAGCAGCCTTATCGTTTTTGCCGGTTTTCTCTCCCTGCATGGTCGCGGAGAGATCTCCCTGATCATTGTTGTTGCGGTGCTCGGTGCCTTCCTCGGTGACATGTTCAGCTTCTGGCTCGGCGCACGATTCGGCGAACGACTTCTTTTCACAAAAACCTTTCAAAAACGGCGAAAACTCCTGCGGCTGGCGGAAAACTTTTTCATTCAGCATGGGGGCAAAAGCGTCTTCTTCGGACGCTTTGTCGGTCCGATCCGTGGTTTTATTCCGTTTGTCGCCGGAAGTGCCAGGATGAGCCCCGCGGCTTTTACAGGGTATGCCATCATCAGTGCCATACTCTGGGGGCTGGCTTATCCAGGGCTTGGATATCTGGCCGGTTACAGCTGGGTAAACGTCGAGACATGGACCACCCGGGTCTCCCTGCTGATCGCCCTTGTTCTGGTCAGCACAATCTTTATTGTCGTCATCAGACGACGTCTGCGCTAACGCTATTTCCCTGATTGCATCTCTGGTTAGAATCCCCTAGAATCGTCTCCAAATCGAAGCAGCGGCTCCACCCGACCCAATACCGGTTCTGAGGGACCTGAACCGCACCTATCGGAACGCAACAGAGGAAAAACATGCCATACCGTCTCCCCGCAGAATGGGAAGCTCAGTCCGGAATCCTGCTCGCCTGGCCGCATACGGCAACCGACTGGGCTGAACTGCTCGAACTGGTTGAACCGGTCTACATCAACATCATTAAAGAGATTACCCGTTTTCAACCCTGTGTCGTCGCAACCCCGGACCCAAAGTCTGTTCTGGAGCGTCTCGAAGCTGCCGGCATCCCTTGCGACCGGGTCCACCTCTACCCCATCCAGACTAACGACACATGGACAAGGGATTTCGGACCGGTGACAGTCCTCGACGAGAATCGGCCCATCCTGCTCGATTTCGGCTTCAACGGCTGGGGTCTGAAATTTGCCAGCAATCTCGACAACCAGGTCACGCGTCTACTGCATGAATCAGGCGCTTTTGGCGACATCGAGCGAAGAACAATCGGCATGGTTCTCGAAGGGGGGAGTCTGGAGAGTGACGGCTGCGGCACACTCCTCACCACGGCTGAATGTCTGCTCAACCCGAATCGCAACCCGCACCTGAATCGCGAAGAGATCGAGGAGCAGTTGCAGCATTTACTCGGTGCCGAGCAGGTTCTCTGGCTTGAAAACGGTTACCTCAAAGGTGACGATACCGATTCACATATCGACACCCTGGCCCGTCTCTGTCCGAACAATACCATCCTCTTCCAGGGGTGCGATGATGAGAACGACGAACACTATTCACCCTTTATCGCGATGGTTGATGAGCTCAAACGGTTTAGAACCCGAAACGGCGCGCCGTATCGACTCCTCCCGCTCCCCTGGCCGCAGCCCCGGTATGAGGGGAACGACCGGCTGCCGGCCACCTACGCCAACTTTCTGGTCATTAACGGCGCGGTGCTGGTGCCGACCTATGATGACCCGCGTGATCAGGTCGCCCTCGATATAGTCGCCAAAGCTTATCCCGATCGGGAAATCATAGGGATCGACTGTTTGCCCCTGATTCGCCAGCACGGTTCGCTGCACTGCATTACCATGCAGATCCCCGAAGGAGTCTCACTATGAATAAATTGATCGTCGGTCTGGTCCAGCACGCCTGCAGTACAAACCGACAGAAGAATATTGAAGCGACTGAAGCTGGCATCTGTGCAGCGGTCGACCGGGGGGCGAAACTGATTGTTCTGCCGGAGTTGCATACGTCTCACTATTTCTGTCAAAGCGAAGAGACGAGCTGTTTTGATATCGCCGAAACCATCCCCGGCCCTTCAACCGACTATTTTTGCGCTCTCGCCCGCGAGCTTAAGGTGGTGTTGATCCTCTCGCTATTTGAGAAGCGGGCGGCCGGTCTGTATCACAATACCGCCGTCGTGATTGAACAGGATGGGGAGATCGCCGGGACTTATCGTAAAATGCATATCCCCGATGATCCCGGTTATTACGAAAAATTTTATTTCACCCCGGGCGATCTCGGCTTTACTCCGATTGACACCTCGGTCGGCAGGCTTGGGCTGCTGGTCTGCTGGGATCAGTGGTATCCGGAAGCCGCCAGACTCATGGCTTTGGCCGGAGCTGATATCTTAATTTACCCGACCGCCATCGGCTGGGACCCACGTGACGATCAGGACGAAAAAAACCGACAGCGGGACGCCTGGATAACCGTTCAACGTGGCCATGCGATCGCCAACGGCCTCCCACTGCTCAGTGTCAATCGGACCGGTTTCGAAGCGGCCCCCGACTGCGGGCCGGGGAGTCAATTTTGGGGGAGCAGTTTCGCCACCGGACCCCAGGGGGAATTTCTGGCTGAAGCGACTGTCGATGCAGAGCAGGTGTTAATCGCCGAAATCGATTTTTTCGCCAGTGAGAATGTCCGCCGTATCTGGCCATTTTTACGTGACCGACGGATCGATGCTTTCGATGGTCTGACCAAACGCTTTCTCGATTAATAATCTGTAAATGGAGTTAACATGGACAAAGTTCTGACCGCCACCGAAATACGTGTACTCGGATGTCTGATCGAAAAAGAGATGACCACTCCCGATTATTATCCGTTGACCTTGAATGCTCTGACCAACGCCTGCAATCAGAAATCGAACCGTGACCCGGTACTCAGTTGCGATGAGACCGATGTGGTGAAGGCCCTCGACAAACTTCGCTTCAAAGGGGTCGTCTTACAGGCGAGCAGTGAAGGGAGTCGGGTCCCGAAATACCGCCATACTCTCGTCGAAAAAATGTATTTTGAACCGGAACAGCTGGCGATCTTGTCTGAATTATTTGTGCGCGGCCCGCAGACAGTCGGCGAACTCCGGACCCGTTGCGAGCGGATGCGGCACTTCGCCGATCTTGAAGCCGTCGAGTCGGTTCTGACCGAACTGATGGAGAGAGAACCCCCTCTGGTGACGAAACTCCCAAAACAGCCCGGACGCAAAGAGCAGCGCTATGCACAACTCTTCTCCGGAGAGCCTGCGTTGCCGGAATCGGGGGACGCCCCGCCACCTGAAGCCGCCCGACTGAGAGTCGCTGGCGAAGAGGACCGTATTCAAAAACTGGAGTTTGAAATTGCAGCGTTGCGAGCAGAGTTTGAGACGTTCAAGATCCAGTTCGAATGAACAACTAAGCCGCAAGCAGCGAGGTATAAACAACCTAAAACCTTTGCGTAACGATTCAGCGCATCAGTGAAAGGTTGTCATTCCGAAAGGTTTTAATCGGGAATCCAGCTTTAGAACCATGGATCCCCGATAGAATCCTTCGGGGATGACAGATTTTTTCTTGATATTAATAATGCCAGGAGACTATCCAAGAATAGAGGCCGAAGCGAAAAGCCAGAAGTTTGAGAACAGATTTTAGCTTGTTTGTGATCTGTTCTGCACCAGTTCGATCATATGTGGTATTGTTGCACGCCAAGTTGAAGCGTGACATGTTAACGGCACAGAGTCTTATCATCTCAACAAGAGGATTACGCATGGAATTCACCTTTCTTTACTGGCACTGGATAGCATTCGGCATGCTGCTTATACTGGCCGAACTGTTTATCCCGAGCTTTACCATTTTCTGGTTTGGCCTCGGGGCCATTCTCGTAGGACTCATTCTCCTGATTGCGCCGGAACTCTCTGTCAACTGGCAGCTGTTTCTCTGGGGTCTCGCCTCAATCGGCTTCACCTCCCTCTGGTTCCGCTTTCTCAAACCACACATGATCGACAAGACCAAAGCGGGACTCTCGCGGGAAGCGGCTCTCGGTGAAAGCGGACAGGTCATCCGGACTCCGATTGCAGAGGAGCGTGGCGTGGTCCGTTTCTCAACGCCACTACTCAGTTCCGAAGAATGGCCATTTATCTGTGACCAGGAAGTTGTTGCCGGTGACAGGGTTTTTGTTCGTGATGTCTCTGGCAATACCCTGATTGTCGAGAAAAGAGACTAAAGCGTTACCTGATATCTTATTTTCAAGGAGGATTACATGGAAGGTCTTATTATTGTCGGTATTTTTATGGTCCTGGTGATCGTTACCATTTCACTCGGGGTGCGGGCTGTTCCACAGGGGAGCAAGTATATTGTCCAACGTCTCGGTAAATATAATAAAGCGCTGAATCCAGGACTGAACATCGTCATCCCCTATATCGATACCGTCGCCTATAAAGTGACAACCAAGGATATTGTTCTCGATATCCCGTCACAGGAGGTTATCACCCGTGATAATGCGGTGATCATTACGAATGCTGTCGCCTATATCAACATTGTCTCCCCGGAAAAAGCGGTCTACGGCGTCACCGACTACATTGTGGCGATCCAGACCCTGGTGCAAACATCGTTGCGCTCGATCATCGGTGAAATGGCCCTTGATGACGCCCTCTCCTCCCGGGATCATATCAAAGCCAAACTCAAGATTGCTATTTCAGACGATATCTCCGACTGGGGGATCACCTTGAAAACAGTGGAAATTCAGGACATCAACCCCTCTCAAACCATGCAAAAAGCGATGGAGGAGCAGGCTGCGGCCGAACGTGGTCGTCGGGCGACGGTCACCCGGGCTGAAGGGGATAAATCGGCAGCGATCCTCGAAGCGGATGGTCGCCTCGAAGCTTCACGACGAGACGCTCAGGCCAAGGTTCTTCTGGCCGAAGCAAGCCAGCGCGCGATTCAGAAAGTGACGGAAGCGATTCAGGAGAATGAGATGCCGGTCGTCTATCTCCTGGGGGAGAGATACATCGATGCGCTCAAACAGGTTTCAACGTCGAACAATGCAAAAGTGGTCGTGATGCCGGCCGATATTCCGGCGGCGATTCGCGGTATCATGGGGAGTCTCGGCAAATAACATCCCTCCTCGTAACAACAAAAAAAAGGGCGGACAGCTTTTATGCTGACCGCCCCTTTTTGGTTTATCGCATTACACGATTATAACTTTCGCAGAACCCAGTAGGTCTCACCCGGCCACTCTGGAAACATCTGACCGAAATGGAGATTAAAGTTAAGCCACCATGCTTGATCCTCAAGTCGGTTGCCGCTGGCACGAACCATAAATGCCCCGGAAAGAAAATCGAGGGAGAAGCCGCAGGTTTTTGCCAGGTCACGCATACGCTTCGGCGAAAAGGCGCTGACATGGCCGTTACTGTTTGGATTGGCGCGAATTTTTGACTCACGGGTTCCGACCAGAAAATGGGGCAGACTCGGCAGACCGCCAAAAACCATCGCACCAGGCTTGAGCAGAGACGACAACTGGCTCATCGCCTCCTCCGGTTCATACAGATGTTCGAGAATATGCAGAAGGATCACAACATCGGTATCTTTATCGAGGAAATCGGGAGCATCTTCGATCTTCGCTTCAGTCAAGCTGGAATAACCGAGCCCCTCGAGGGCGTCACGTTTTACTTTCATATCGACGCCGTTCCAACTCTCGATCTTGGGTGCGGCCTCCGGGTGACATTGGCTGGCGGTGTTGACAAATTCGCGCATCTGCCCGACATCGATACCGATTTCGGTCACCTTGAGCCCCTGTTTCTTTTGTGAGCTCAACTCGCGCAGAAAGTGATAAACAAACCAATACCTCAAGAGGCGCGCCGGATATTTACGCTTCCGGGTCCGTTCCAAAATCCAGTCGCGACGACGAATTGCAGGATCTTTTAAGCTATCGGTTTCCCATTCATATTGTGGGTTGAGCTGTTTAAACAAAGGCACAGACCGGCTTTCCATAAAGGTCCTCTCCTAAAAAAGTGAAGTAGCAAAGCAAATACGGGTGGTATTCTCTCAAACCAGCCAACTTTTATCAAGCCTGGAATTGACAGTCTGAAATTGAAGATAGATATTTAAGATACCGTTCAATCGATATATTCCATCTGCCGATATCAAAAATTCATCAATTATGCTATTTTTTTCTCCCTTATTAAACAGCTTGGAAAAGAGCGATGACTCCCAGACTCTTCTTTATACACCTCCCCCTATCAACCCTCTTGACCCTTTTTATAATGGGGCTTTTGGGGTGTTCTTCACACCAGCCGAGCACCAGAACAACTGCAGCGGCACAGCACGATCCGATCGCGGAGCTGATTGACGCTCCCCCCCTGAAAAAAATGGGGTACACGGTGCAGATTGGTGCCTTTTCCAATCTTGACAATGCTGTCCAACTCGAACAGGCGCTCGACGCACGCGGGATCGATGCATACTACTTCCGGCACGAATCGGGGCTCTACAAGGTTCGTTTCGGGAACCACCCGACCTACAATGAAGCGAGACAAGAAGCCGAAGCGTTGCAACAGCAGAATTTGATCGGCACTTTTTTCATTGTTATCCCGGACGCGTACGCTGCGGCCAGAATCGAGAAAAGCGGAAAAGGGGATCTGCGCGAAGAACTGATTCAAACCGCAAAACGTTTTATCGGTGTACCGTATCGCTGGGGTGGAATCAACCGGGAGAAGGGGTTTGACTGCAGCGGCCTGACCATGGTCTGTTATCGTCTCAACGGGCTGAACATGCAGCGCAATTCAAGAGCCCAGTTTGATGCCGGCAAAATGATCAAAAAATCCCAATTACGAAAAGGGGATCTGGTCTTTTTTGCCACAGGTGGAGGGACGCGCGTCTCACACGTCGGAATGTATATCGGTCATGGCGAATTTATTCACGCGCCGCGAACCGGAAAAAGGGTACGGGTCGAAAAACTCTCAAACACCTATTTTTCCCGCACCTATGTCGGCGCAAGATCCTTTCTCTGAAAAAATCATCGTTTGGCTACAATCCGCTCGCATCGAAAGAAGATTCGAATTCGAGCGCATGCAGCTTCAGCACCATTTTCTTGCGGACTGCCGTCGGAATCTCCACATGCAGGCAGGTAGACTCCGGGTTGACCTTGCGCATGGCCAGACGCTGCAGAGCATTCGCCCCGGCACCGGGGAGACAGCGGAGATTCTCTTTCGGCAGATACGATCTCTCTTCACCGGTGGTCAGACTGGATAGATCATTGTGCGGATCGAGACGTAATCCAATCATCTGCATGCCGCCCAACAGTCTGAAGTTATAGCCACAATGTGGGGATGAACAGAATTGCGCCTGAATATTCGGTGACAATTCGCGGATCAGACCGAGACCATGACGCATGCGTTGATTTGGGAAAAGATGTAAAACCGCCTCTTTTTCCATAAAATTTCCAAACTCAGCAGGTTGATGAAACTGTGGCAATCCTCCCAAACCGACGATAACGGCCTGATCTGAAGCGGACGTTCCGACACAGCCATGTACGTCTATCACAAGCTCCGGTGGGTCGAGTTCAAGCAGAGTGATAAAGCGTGGCAACCCTTCTTCGAGTTTATAACAATTCGGATGTCCCTGTTCATCGGTATAAGGATAGATGACATCGATATTGCTCGGATTCAGCGGGATCCCCCAGGCGGTGAGCAATTTTAAAGGGGTGTCGGCCAACGGTTCCCGTCCTGCAAAACCGAGGTTAATAATGGCGCCCCCCCTTGCCGGTACGGAGGAAATAGAGGGAAACCTCCAGAGTATGCGGATCATAAGGGCCATGGCTGGCAGTCATCAAAGCACGTTGACTTGCAATGGTACGAGACTGATGGCGCAGCAGTAGGACCCCGCCGGCCGCATCAGGGAGAAATCGGCACTCAAATTCCGGTAAAGCACTGCGGCAACTGTTCCAGCCGGTATCATGCTCTGGCCGGGGGTGAAAAAACTGTTCGAGAACATCGTCCCGCCAACTCGGTACAAAACGGATACAGCAATCCGGCAGGCGGTAATAGACCGTATAGGATAAGGGTTCAAGATAGATGCGTGCACCGAGTCGAAGCAACAGGTCGCGATTATAGAGATTTTGCGTCGAGTTCAAGAGACGCTCGGTCATATCAACCATCTTTAAAAATATTTCATCCGAAGGGGGATCATCCAGAAGCTCAACTCGCTTCAGTTGGCTGTAATCCTCCCGACCGATCTCCACTTCAAGCTTATTCAGGTGACGTTCAAATGGACTCGACGGATCAACTTCAAATTGACTGATGAAAAGGGGTGAAATTTCAGGGGAACCTTTCTGCATGTATGTCCTCTTTTGGAAATATCCCTCTTAAAGTGGTAACTATTCAGCTCTATCTGAACTGATCGCAAAAGCGGCTGTCATCCCCGAATGATTATATCGGGGATCCATGGCTTTAAAGGCTGGATTCCCGATTACACCCTCGGGAATGACATCTTTTACTATTGCGCTGAACAGTTACTTGAAGTGGACATCAAGAAAGATAAACAGCTCGTTCAAGTCGTAATCGACCGGGCAAGAATGACGGTAACAGTGATTAATGGACAGGTGACAATCGTATACGTATAATAAGCACATTTACATATCAGGGAATCGATATTACCGTTTGATTTGCTCGGGTGACACGACTAACATGATAGATCTGATAACAAGCCGACTCGCTCCCCTTCCCCTCTACTGCTTTGCCGTCAGTCTGTTTTTAATCAGCCTGATACCGACTATTGCCTGCGCCGATCACATCGACAGAGATGTCCTGATTCTCCACTCCTATCATCCCGATCTCGCCTGGACCGCCGGTATTAACACAGCCATGCAGGACCATCTGTTGTCGAACACCCCTGAGCTGTCGCTCCATATTGAATATCTCGACACAAAAAGGAACCCGTCAACATGGTATCGTGACAACTACCTTGAAGGGGTTCTGGCAAAAAAACTCGCTGACCATCATTTCAGACTGATTCTGACTTCGGACAACGATGCCTTTAATTTCATACTGCGGCACCGAGACGACCTCTTCAAAGGGATTCCGGTCGTTTTTTGTGGCGTCAACGGCTTTACGCCCGACATGCTGATCGGCACCAGCGGCACCACCGGCGTCGCTGAAAAACCGGCTTTTGCTAAAACGATTGAACTCTCCCTGCGTCTCCACCCCGACACCACTGAACTTATCTTTATCGGCGAAACGTCAACTGAAACCGGGCGCAAAAACGATCATGCCCTGAAAAAATTAACCGCAAATCTGAACAGTGCAATCCGGGCCAGCTTCTGGAATGACCAACCGTTGTCAAAACTCGAGACTCGACTTCAAAGTCTGGTTTCCGGACAGGTCGTGTTTCTCGCCAGCACCATCAGCGACGGAAAAAATGTCCTCGATTTTGCCGAGAGTGCCCAACAGACCCGTCACAACAGCCCGGTGCCGGTTTACGGTTTCTGGGATTTTTTTCTCGGTAACGGTATCGTCGGCGGACGACTGATCAACTCTGAGGCTCAGGGAACAGAAGCGGCAAAAATCGGACTGCGTATTTTGACTGGTGCTGATCCGGCCGCTATTCCGGTTACGGTCAGTGAAGCCAATCGCTATATGTTCGACAACAATGAACTGACCAGATTCAAAATCCCGATCGACCGTCTCCCTGCCAACAGTCTCATCATTAATCTTCCACCCTCCACCTACAGACTCAATAAATGGCAACTCTGGGCCGGACTGATTTTTATTCTACTGATGGGGTTATGTATCTCGCTGTTGTTGCACAACATTGTCATCCGCCGGAAAAGCGAAAAAGAGATATCTGAACGCGCACGCCTCGCCTCACTTGGTGTAGAAATCGGCCGCGCTCTAACCCGCGACACATCGTTAAGAGTGACATTGCAACGCTGCTGTGAAAGTCTGCTCAAGCAGACCGAGACGGCCTTTGGGCGGATCTGGGTTATTGACGAAAACGACCCGAATCTGCTTGAGCTCCACGCCAGCGCTGGCCTCTTCACCCGGGTTGAAGAGAGCAGTCATCGCTTCAAAAAAGTCGGCGAACTGAAAGTGGGGGTCATTGCCATCGAACGTAAACCGATTTTGACCAATCAAGTTCAGGGGGACCCCCTGTTTACAGATCAGGAATGGATGATTAAAGACGGGATTGTCGGCTTTGCCGGATATCCGCTTGTCGTCCATGATCGCGTTGTCGGCGTCATCGGCTTCTTCTCAAAACATCCATTGGCTGAACATGTCCAGCACGCTATCGCCTCCGTCGCAGATATGATTGCAGTCGGGATTCAACGCTACCGGACCGGACTTGCTCTGGAAAAATCGGTGCGCACAGCAGAGGAAGGGCGAGACAATATTGATGCGATATTGAGATCGGTATCAGACGGCCTGATTGTGACGGACCTCGACCAGAAAATTGTTTTGGTCAATGCGGCGGCGGAGAAACTTCTCGATCTTGATTTTACACAGGTTTTCGGAATGTCATTAAACGCTGCAACCAAGGGGCGCCCATATGCCGAACACCTGCAAAACCTGTTGCAAAATAGTGATACGGAGATTGAATTTTCACTCCCCGAGGTTGATGGAAGTGGCCAGCGCACCATCCATGCCCGAGCATCAAACATCCATCGCCGTAAAATAGGGCAGAGAGGAGTTGTTGCCGTCTTACATGATGTTACAAGGCTGCGCGAACTCGACCTGATGAAAAGTGAATTTATTGCCGTTGCAGCCCACGAACTCCGCACACCTTTATCGACTATTCAGGGGTACGCCGAGCTTATGTACAGTGCTGAGTTTTCAACCAAGATGACCGATGAAGAACAACATGAATATCTGGGCTACATTATTGATCGCAGCAACGCGTTGGAGCGTATCATTGATGATCTGCTCGATGTAGGGCGGGCTGAGACCGGTCGCACATTGGTCCTGGAACGCACACCGTGTGAAATGATTGCACTTGTGCACGAAATCATCAATCATCACCGCCGGGAGAGCCCGACATATACATTTGTCACGGATTGCCCGGAAGTCTGCCTGAAGCTCAGTATCGATCGCAACATGATGCACAGAGTTTTCGATAACCTTCTCAGCAACGCCGTCAAATACTCGCCCGCAGGAGGAAACATAAGAATCAGAGGTGAAATGAGCGGCGACAGTCTGGTGATTACGGTTGCAGATGAAGGGATCGGCATGACAGCTAAGCAGATTGATCAGGCGTTTAATAAATTCTACCGAGCCGACACGGCCGACACGGCAGTACGTGGACTAGGCCTTGGCCTGACAATCTGCAAAACAATTGTTGAAGCGCACGGGGGAACCATCTGGATCGACAGTCAAGTAGGGCAAGGGAGCGAAGTTCATTTCTCCCTGCCGTTCACTTCTGATAACAACTCAGGAGCCTGATTCAACGGACAAAATCGAGTTGAAAGTGCAACTCCAGAAATTCCTGAAACGATCTGACCGCTTCTAACGCAAGGCGTAGATGTCCCCGTTCCATATGATTGAGTTGATCAAGACCTATATAATTACTCGGATCTTCTCCCGCGCGAATCGCGGCGACCTGACCGCGCAGTCTCAGGCTGACCAAAAAGTCAAAACCCTCCTCAATATCTTCGGAAAGATCCCGACTCAAAACACCAGACTTGGCCAGATCGGTAATATGTTCATGAGTACCACCATCTAAATGGCCAGCCTCAAGAGCAAGAACTTTAACCCCTTCAGTCAGTGCAAAAATTCCACCCTTCTTGATATCCATCTTGCCACGATGAGGGCCCTCTTTTTCGAGTTTGAAACGACCGAACAACCCGATCGGAACTTTGAAACGAAGGACATTTTTGGCAGTTCGGGCTAAAAATGACGAATCATTGCCCAGGTGTGCGGCGATATAATGCTTGATCTCTTTCTCAAAAACGGGGTCGCCATGCAGCGTCCGCAGATCAAAAAACATACTGCCGTTCATAATGTTTTTTGGTGCAGAGTTCGACAGCCAACTGTCCAGAACCTCTTTCCAGCCACTCAAACTCTTGCGCCAAGCACTATTTTTTGCCATGATGCCGCCGGGACAGGGGGGGACTCCGATTTCAATAAGTGAATCGATCAAATCATGGGTAAATGCCTCCAACTCTGCAAGCTCGCCCTGAGTCAGGTCGTCAGAATAGATAAGAGCGTTATCCTGATCGGTCGTAAGGGTCTGTTCCTGTCGCCCCTCGCTCCCCAGAACTATAAATGCGTATTGATTGGTTAAATCCGGATATTTATCTGTTCTGATCATCTCTATCAGACGAATTAATATGCGGTCATTGAGGTGAGAAATAAGCCGAACCAGTTCCTGCGTGCGGACACCGGTCCCGATCAAATGGACGACCAACGACTGGACCTGTTCATGCAGCCGCTTCAAATCATCGATCGTGTCGACCTTTTCAATCTCAAACAGCAACTGCTGTGGTGACCGGGTCTGGAGACGTAATATGTCAGAACTACTTATAATTCCGGACAATTTTCCGGCATCATCAATCACAACAACCTGATGAATTCTTTGACTTGACATCAAGTAAAGGGCTTCAAAAACGAAATTGTCTTCAGGAAGAGTAATCAGGGGTGCATGCATAACATTACTGACAAGCAGCTCAGTCGGGCTGATTCCGCGGCAGACAACTTTGTTGCGCAGATCCCGATCCGTGACAATCCCGATCGGAAAACCGCGGTCACAGACGACGAGACTGCTGACCCCTTTATGACGCATCAATTCCGCCGCAGCAACCAGCCCCTTCGATGGGGAGCAGGTAATCATCTCTCGCTGGCAGACATCTTTGATCGATAAAAAAAATATATTTTCCTGAGCCAAACCAAAACTCCTTCGCAGTCTTTACGATTTGATTTTAATCCACGCATTATACTTTAAAGGTTTTCCACGGTTTGACTACCATTTTTTTTAAATCGAGTAGGGTGAGGCGAGCATCAAGCTCGCCCATCCCTCTCACAGAACCGTACGTACGGGCTTCGTATACGGCTCCTGCCTGTTCTTCACCTCAATAATTCTGAGGCAGGAAACCTGTTTGTATTCCGGTCGCGAACTGCGGGGATGCCGAGCAGTCGCTTATCTCCGCCGGTCTTGGGTATTTCAACCCGTTTGACAAGCTGGGGGCGATAACTCTTCTCCCGCAAATCTCAGACAAGCGGGGCGACCTCTTCGGGCAAATGTTCGGCGAAATCCTCGATGGATTGCCCGTCGATTCCGGGCTTCCTTTTGTTGGACTTGACTTTCCTAAATGCCTGAAGCAGTCCCTTCTCGTTAAGAATGCGGTCATAGAGACTTTAGTAAATCTTCGCCATGCTTGCTCCTGCGTCTTTCTCCCCTGCTTTGTCGTTACGCCTTCCGATCTTGGCCGAAGGCTCCGTTGCTTTCTATCCCATTTGGGCAATTTACGACAGCATTTCCCGGTGACTTCGGTGAACGACCATGATCGGCAGAGGGCCTTTCACAACCGACCGCCAATAGCGTGTCCCGCCATGTCAGGCGGCTTGTGTCCAGCTTGACAAGCAAAACAGTTTCCAAAGACCTTCGAATAAACTTCCTCCCTTCGCAGTCCGCCATGGCTTTTGGCACATGACGGCCCCCGTCGACTTTTGCGACGGGTCGTCCAGGTTTTACACCCTCCAGACTGTTACCAGCTTTCACAGGCCGGGACTTAAGTTCGCTTGCGCCATGTGCCGTTCACTTCCTATCGCTTCCTTCAGACCCTGCCGTGACCAGCAACGCCCTTGCGATTCGGATTGTCTTCCCCCTGATCGGGGTGACGCCTGTTTCTTTCAACGGGCCGGGTTTGCCAGCTACGCTGGGCAAACGAAAAACGCCGCAGCAAGGGCAGACGTCGAAGCTTACGACCTTCCTGCCGAGTGCACTCAGTTCCCCACCAAAAGGATGCAGGTGCATGCAGAATATAGTTTCAAAATGAACAACCCCGCCGCAAGCGGCGGAGGATCAACAACCTGAAATCTTTGAGTAACTATTCAGTGCATCAGAGAAATGTTGTCATTCCCGAGGGTTTAATCGGGAATCTAGCTTTAGAACTATGGATCCCCGATAGAATCTTTCGGGGATGACAGATTCTCTCCTGACATTAATATTGCCTTATAATTGCACATTTGCTGATTCACGCTGCGAGCAGCGGAGTATTAAACCCGTCCTTCGCAATAAAGAGGTCCCCAATAACAAAAGCGGCAAGAACCGTAGAGGTCTTGCCGCTTTTGTTTAAAATTTCAGGCCATATGTTGCCGCTTATTAAAAATCAACACGTTTGGTAAACGGCTTGATATTTAAACGGGGGCTTTTCACATTATGAGAATCAGTAACAACGACTGCTGGATAAAACCGGTCATGCAGCCGCTATAATGATGAGAGCTAATCTGGAATCAGAAATCGACGCGTGAACGGAGCTCTTTCCCTGTCTTAAAAAAAGGGGTCTTTTTGGCCGGTATACTGACAACTTCACCACTTTTGGGATTTCGCGCTTCCCGGGCATCACGTTCACGGACACTAAATGAACCAAAGCCGCGAATTTCGACCCGATCGCCGCCTACCAGGGCATCGCCAATGCTGCCGAAAATTGCATTCACAACAACCTCAGCATCCTTCTTGTTTAAACCAACAGCATTCGTAGAGAGTCTCTCTACCAGTTCACTCTTCGTCATGTTCACTACCTCCTGTCAGCATTCCATCGATATTGTAAGCCGGTGCTGCTCTCCTCGCGGAGGCCATTATGAAACTGGCTGGCAGCCTGTTCAATAAAATAATCAAAAAAATTCTTTTCCGGTGCGGGTGGATAGACCAGAGTCGGTTCACCCTCAATTGATACCATTTCAGCGATCAAGGTTACCGCATCTCTGAAGTTTCCGAGTTCATCGATCAACCCGGCCTCTTTAGCCTGTCGACCGGAATAGATTCGACCATCAGCAAGTTTTGCAGCCGTCGCAAACTTAAGATCACGCCCCTCTGCGACATGCTCCACAAACTGCTGATGAACATCATCGATCACACTTTGCAGTATCGCTCGATCATCATCTGTCATCGGACGGGTCGAGGAGCCAATATCTTTATGCTTCCCACTTTTAATAACGTTACTCTTTAAACCAATTTTCTCAAACAGATCCTGGTAATTGGTAAACCCCATGATAACACCGATACTACCGGTCAAGGTTCCAGGATTGGCGACGATTTTTTGTGCAGGGAGGGCAACATAATAACCACCCGATGCTGCAACAGACCCCATCGAAACCACAACCGGTTTTTCTGCGGCCAAGCGTTTCACTTCAGCGTAAATTTCTTGAGAGGAGCCAACACTACCGCCGGGAGAATCAACACGAAGGATAACCCCTTTGATTGAGTCATTGATACGAAAATCAACTATTGTCTGAACCGTTTGATCAGAAGAGGTAATCGGACCGATGATTTCAATGACACCGATGCGTTTTCCGATAGAAAGCGACACCGATGGACCGAAAAAAAAGGTAATCCCAAAAAAAAGGAGAGTAAAACCAGAGAAGATCCCCCCAACAACCAATAGTGGGACAATGTAAGAGCGACGCGTCATCTATTGTTCCGGAAAGATAGAGGCCCCCTGCAATAAATTGCAGGGGGCCTGTTTACAGGTAAGGACTATCTATTCATCATTATCGTTCTTGCTCACAAAGCCCTGGAGAAGGTCACCGAGGTTACTGGTTGCACTTTTCTGTGCACCGAGGAATTCATCGACTTCAGCCTTTTCCTTTTGAACCGACAGATGCTTGATCGAGAGTGCGATTTTACGATCGACAGTGTCGACATTCAGCACAACAGCTTCAAGCTTTTGTCCAACGGTAGCATAATCCTTCGGCGCATCAACTTTCTCTTTGCTGATTTCGGAGACATGGATCAGACCTTCGATCCCCTCTTCAATCTGCATGAAAATGCCGAAATCAGTCACCGAAGTAATGGTTCCCCGGATAATTGTCCCAGGGGTGTAGCGCTTCGGAATGGCCTGCCACGGATCTTCTTCGAGCTGTTTAATGCCGAGAGAAAAGCGTTCATTCTCTCCGTCGATACTCAAAACAACAGCTTTGACAGAATCACCCTTCTTGTAAATTTCGGAAGGATGCTTGATCCGTTTCACCCACGAAAGATCCGAAATGTGAACCAGACCATCGATCCCTTCGTCAACACCAACAAAGATACCGAAATCAGTTATGTTTTTGATCTGACCTTCAATGATTGTTCCAGCCGGGAACTTCGTCTCAATCACATCCCAAGGATTCGCCTCAACCTGCTTCAAGCCGAGAGAAATCCGGCGGTTCGGAATGTCGAGTGCGAGCACAATCGACTCAACTTCGTCACCGACATTGAGTATTTTGTTCGGATGTTTAATCCGCTTGGTCCAGCTCATTTCAGAGACATGAATCAGACCTTCTACGCCTTGAGACAATTCAACAAAGGCACCGTAATCGGTCAAACTGACAACCTTGCCGAGAGTTTTTTCACCAACCGGATAATTATTCTCGACTTCAAACCAAGGATCAGTCGTCGTCTGCTTCATACCGAGAGAGACACGCTCTTTTTCACGGTCGAATTTAAGAATTTTGACCTGAATGGTATCGCCGACGGTCAGAATATCCGAAGGGTGATTAACCCGGCCCCAAGACATATCGGTAATGTGCAACAGACCATCAATGCCGCCAAGATCGATAAAGGCGCCATAATCTGTCAGGTTCTTAACGATCCCCTCTGCAACCTGATCTTCACAGAGAGTCTTAAGGGTCGTTCCACGCTGGGACTCACGCTCTTGCTCAAGGAGAACACGACGGGAGAGAACAATGTTGCCACGACGTTTATTCAATTTAATGATCTTAAAGTCGAACGTTTCACCGATCAATTTATCCAGATTACGTACCGGGCGAAGATCAACTTGTGAACCCGGGAGGAAGGCATTGACGCCGATATCGACAGTCAGGCCACCTTTGATTCGAGATACGATCCGACCAGGAACAACGGCATCTTCTTCAAGATCGTTCCAGACTTTTTGACGATCCGCTTTTTCCTTGGAGAGGCTGATCAGACCGTGTTCGTTCTCGGTCCGTTCAATCAGGACATCAAATTCATCACCGACTTTCATCACGATCGGGCCATCTTCTCCATAAAATTCATTAACAGGGATCAGACCTTCAGATTTGCCGCCGACATCAACAACAACGGTGTCCTTGTTGACCTGAACTATCGTTCCGGTAACAACGTTACCCGACTTCAGTTCTTTGATGCTGTTCTCGAAGAGAGCTTCGAAACTCTCTTCCATCTCGTCGAACTCATTTTCATCTAGCTCTTCGTCGTCCATGTGAAACTTTTCTGTGTTTTCTACCATTGTAAAATGTTACCCCCTGGGGATTTTTTTCCCGCCTTTGACAGCAGGGTGACTCGAAGTCACGGTGAAGGAAGATAGCACGAAGGTATTTGAAAAACAAATCTTTATTTGCTTAGACTGTGGACTTTCTCGCTGCTTTTTCTGTTTCATGAAGTCTGAAGGTGGGGCTTAAGGAACGGCTAGCGGTTATTATGTTGCTCAATTCGATTCTGGACAATCTGGAGGATTCGACTATGCACCTGATCGATCGTTAAACCGGTCGTATCAATTTCATGAGCTTCTGGATGTTTCAGGAGAGGAGAGTGAGAGCGGGTTGTGTCGAGTAGGTCCCGCGCCTCGATTTCATTAACCGTCTGCACAAAGTCAACAGCCACCCCCTTCGCCCGTAACTCCTCGTACCGCCTGCGGCCACGCTCTTTAGCTGTTGCAACCAGAAAAATCTTCACTTCAGCATCGGGAAATACCACCGATCCAACATCTCTCCCCTCAAGAACAACCCCTCCCGCATCTCCCATCTCTCGCTGCAAGGCAACCATCGCCTCTCTGACTTCAGGAACGGCAGCGATTTTCGGGGTCAACAGGCTTATCCCGGGGGTGCGGATCGCATCTGTCACATCAACATCATCCAGAAACACTCTCTCGCCTGAATTCGACTGCGCAAAAGAGATCCGTACAGACCGACTCAAACGGGTAAGCCTCTCTGCATCGGCAGGATCAACATTTTTTTGGTCAGCTGCCAGAGCGACGCAGCGATACATCGCTCCGGTATCGATATTCAGGTAACCAAGAGTTTTAGCGACACTCTTACTCAAGGTACTCTTCCCGACTCCGGAAGGGCCATCAATCGCAACAATAAGTCCTTTTGACATCACGTGAATACCTGTTATCGCTGCGCAGAAAGCAACAGTTCCCAGAAACCGGGAAAGGAAGTCTCGGTACAATCCGTATCTGAGATGGTCACCTCAGTGGTTGCCCGGTTCGAAGCGACAGCGAGACTCATAGCGATACGATGATCCCCCTGCGAAGCGACTTCTCCACCCGACAGCGACTCGACACCATTAATAACCATACCGTCTTCGCGCGCCTCAACATCGGCTCCGAGGATCGTTAAGGCTGTCGCCATCGCTGCGATGCGGTCCGTCTCCTTGACGCGGAGTTCGTGTGCGTCGCGAATCGTCGTACGCCCCTCGGCAACGGCTGCCGCAACGGCGACGACCGGAAATTCATCGATCGCCCTCGGGACTACAGCCCCGCCAATCTCAATGCCGTGCAGACGACTGCTTTTGACCAGTAGATCAGCGACAGGTTCACCACAAACATCCCGTTCATCAAGCAACTCAATCGCTCCGCCCATCTCCAGCAGAATATCGATAATGCCACTGCGGGTCGGATTAATACCGACATTGCGAATTAAGAGTTCACTGTTCGGCGTGATCAGGCCAGCAACCAGAAAAAAAGCCGCCGATGAGATATCCCCCGGAACAATCACTTCGCGACCGGTGAGTCGGGCTCCCGGCGTCAGCGTTACTCCCCCTGCAAAAGGGGTCAGATCAGCGCCAAAAGCTTGGAGCATGCGTTCACTATGATCCCGGGAGAGGTGCGGCTCGCGAACGGTCGTCTCCCCTTCGGCATAAAGCCCGGCTAACAGTAATGCTGATTTGATCTGGGCGCTGGCAACCGGCGACTCGTATTCGATGCCGTGCAGATTGCCACCCCGGATTGCGAGAGGAGCCCGTTCGCCGTCATCCCGACCATCTATTCTGGCACCCATCCTTGAAAGGGGCTCAACAACCCGGCGCATAGGACGCTTGCGCAGGTACTGATCACCGGTCAAAACTGAAAAAAAGTTTTGCCCTGACAACAGGCCGGTCATCAACCGCATGGTCGTACCGGAGTTCCCACAATCCAGGACAGAGGAAGGTTCGATCAGACCATTGAGCCCGACCCCCTCAACCAACAGTCGCCCCCCCCCTTGATCTTCAATTTGAACCCCCATGGCACGGAACGCCCTAAAGGTTGAATAGTTATCCTCTCCCTGCAAAAAACCGCTGATCCGGGTTTGACCATCGCCCAGAGCTCCCAACATTATGGAACGGTGCGAGATCGATTTGTCCCCCGGCACTCTGATTTCGCCGCGTAACCCGGAGGGAGCCTTGACTATTTTGGTTTGCATCATTATTTCCAGTCGTATTTACATCTGATTTATAAAAAGTTTTGGTAAAAAAACGGTTTTATAACCCAAGAGAAGGCTAAAGTGGGAAATCTTTATCTACCACTGGGACACGGAGTCACAGAGGGAAAATCAGTGAAAGCTATATTTATTGAGTTTTTCTCCGAGTTCTCAGTCCCTCTGTGGTGAAACCCTTTATTTTGGTTACAAGTCCGAAAAACAAAAACGTTGACGTCAAAGAATCGCATCCCGATTTTGCTTGGCGGTCAAAAAGAAATTGAAAAGTTTCTCTCCGTCCCCGGTCTTAATATCTTCTTTGAGTTCCGCTAAGAACGTTTCAAAATGCGTCATCATCTCAAGCAGAGCGTCACGATTGGTCAGAGCGATATCTCTCCACATGGTTGGGTCCGAAGAGGCGATGCGGGTAAAATCTTTAAACCCGCCGGCCGAGTACTCGAGAACATTCTCCTCATAACGGTCATACGAGCTGCCAGCGACCACCAGGGCATAAGCGACCATGTGTGGAAGATGGCTGATAGCGGCGAGAACACGGTCATGTTTTTCAACATCCATCAACACCACTTCACTCCCGGCCGCTTCCCAGATACGGGTCATCAACTGCAGAGCGTCTCGGTTGGTGTTTTTGGTCGGTGTCAAGATGCAGCGGCGATCACGGTACAGAGTTGAAAACGCAGCCTCAGCCCCGCTATTTTCTGTTCCGGCGATCGGATGTCCGGGAACAAAATGAATCCCGGGAGGGAGGGCAGGTTCAACAACATCGATCACCGCCTGCTTAACACTCCCGCCATCAGTCACAATCGCCCCCGGCTTGAGATTTGCGGCTATGGTTTTGACCAGCCCCGCTAAAGCGAGAACCGGAGTCGCCAAAAAAATCAGGTCAGCATCTTTAACGCCAACAGAGGGGTCGGTCGTATAGGAATCGACGACACCGAGACGCAGCGCCGCCTTGAGGTTCTCTTCGCCACGACCGACACCGACCACTTCTCCGACCAGTCCGGCTTCTTTCATCGCCAGAGCGAGGGAACCGCCGATCAGACCGACGCCTATCACACACATTTTCGGGATCAGAATTTCAGTATTCATTATATTGACCTAAAAAGCACAAAATTATCGTGCCGAAGAATAGGAGCCGAGCACCTTGACAAATTGACAATATTCTTTAAGTTCTTCAACCGCCTTATGAACATGCTCCTGATCGATGTGCCCTTCTAAATCGAGAAAGAAGATATATTCCCAGGCTTTCTTTTTCAACGGACGACTCTCAATTTTGGCGAGGTTTATATTGTTATGACTAAACGGCACAAGCATTCGGTGCAAAATGCCTGGTTCATCTTTGACACTGAACATCAGCGATGTTTTATCGTGGCCGCATGGGGCGGGGTTTTTTGAACCGACAACCAGAAAACGGGTGAAATTGTTTGCATTGTCCTCAATTTTCTTCTTGACGACCTGCAACCCATACAGGGTCGCTGACAGTTCACTCGAGATTGCGGCTGCCGTCATATCTTCAGCCGCCATCTGTGCTGCCAGGGCGGTACTGCTGACATCGACCAGAGGGATATCCGGAAGATTTTCCTCGAGCCAGCTCCGACACTGCCCCAATGCCTGGGAGTGTGAAATGATCTTCCGAATATCGCTCAGTTGACCGCTGAACGACAACAGATCGTGCGATATCTCCAAAAGAATCTCAGCATTAATCTTCAATTCAGAATCGACAAACATATCGAGAGTATGAGTGACCGCCCCTTCGGTCGAATTCTCGACCGGAACGACACCGAAATCAGCCCTCCCCCGCTCGACTTCCTCAAAAACCGCACTGATATTTCTCTGCGGGACCAACTGGGCTGAAAGACCGAATTGCTGCATTGCTGCCAAGTGCGTAAACGTTGCCTGAGGACCGAGAAAAGCGACCTTCATCGGCTGCTCCAGATTCAACGATGCCGAGATAATTTCCCGAAAAACACGCCGAACCCCCTCATCGGGAAACGGCCCCTTATTCGCAGCCAGCAGACGTGTATAGATCTCCTGTTCCCGACTCGGAACATAAAAATCGCTCCGCGACCCTTCCTTAAGATGACCAACATTGACGACCACTTCGGCACGCTCATTGAGAAGCTTAAGAATTTGATCATCCAGAGAATCAATTTTTTGTCGCAAACCTACCAATTTCTTTTTCGGCATAATGCGTTCCTCTCGCAGATCATGGACCGGAAATGTAGCGTACTCATCTACAAAAATCAACGATGAAGCCTTTTTCATCTCTTATTAAAATATCTGATTATCCATTTGACTCATCCTGAGCTCTGATTGCAAAACTAGAAATAGTTTCAACTCAAAGGGCAGTCAATTAACTTACGGCCGAAGTCAAAATTTTGTCTCACGCAAAGCCGCAAAGACGCCAAGGTTAACCCTATAATCTAAGATTTTCTTTGCGCCTTTGCGTCTTGAGTGAGCAACGCGAACGGGCGTGAGATTGACTATGACCTTGTCTAATGGATCCTTGGTGAAGCGAAGTAGATAACCCAGATAAAATAAAAAAACAGCGTCATGATCGACATGACAGTCATTACAGTATTGCACTTCGCGAGAAGAGAGCCAAAAACGACACTGAATTCTATTTCTGGCAAGCCGACCTCTACAGCAGGTTCGCCGACTGCAAACAGAAGACAAAGCAATGCTTGACCGGCAGATATTCGACCGTTAAAATGCGCAGACTTATTATCTACCCAGGAGAACAAATAATGACCATTGCAAGTAAAGTGCAGAGCTGCATCGAGCGCTCGTCATGGATTCGTAAAATGTTTGAAGAAGGGGCGCTTCTCATCGCTGAACGCGGGGCGGATAAAGTCTTTGATTTTACCCTCGGCAATCCTTGCATTGAGCCCCCGGCTGCCCTGCACAAAAAAATGCTGGAGTTGGCACAGACCCCCCTCCCCGGAATGCATCGTTATATGAACAATGCCGGCTACGATGAGACCCGAAATGCTGTTGCAGCGCGACTGTCTCGCATCTCCGGCAAGAGCGTTGCCGGCAAACATATCATCATGACCTGTGGGGCCGGCGGTGCACTCAATGTTGTCCTGAAGACGCTCCTTGACCCGCAGGATGAGGTCATTATTCTGACGCCATTTTTTGTGGAATACAAATTTTACATCGACAATCATGGCGGAGTTCCGGTTGAAGTCTGCAACGACCTTGAGACCTTCCAACCTGACCTTCAGGCGATCGAAGCGGCGATCACCAAAAAAACCCGGACGATCATCATTAATTCCCCCAACAACCCGACCGGTGTCATTTACCCGAAGGCAACACTCGATCAACTGGGGGAGCTGCTGCAACGCAAGCAGATTGAAAACGGTCGTGAAATTACAGTTATTTCCGACGAGCCGTATGCGAGGCTCGCCTACGACATGGAAGTCCCTTCGATCTTTGCCAGCATCGACAACTCAGTGGTCGTCACCTCGCACTCTAAAGATCTGGCGTTGCCGGGCGAGCGGATCGGTTATCTGGCCGCTAACCCGCAGATGCAAGACGTCGCGCTCTTTATGGAAGGGGCCGTCTTCTGCAACCGGGTCTTGGGCTTTGTCAATGCCCCGGCGCTGATGCAGCGGCTGGTCAGCACGCTGCAAGACGTCACAGTCGATATCGAGATCTACCGAAAAAAACGGGACAGACTCTACGAACACCTCACCGCTATCGGCTTTCACACCGTCAAACCGGATGGTGGATTCTACTTCTTTCCAGAGTCGCCGATCAAAGATGATATCGAATTTGTAAGAACCGCCCAGAAACATGGCCTGTTACTGGTTCCAGGGAGCGGCTTCGGCGCCCCGGGGTTCTTTCGAATCGCCTACTGTATTGAAGATGCGGTGATAGAACGGAGCCTGCCAGCCTGGACTGCCCTGGCGAAAGAGATGGGGTTGTGCTTAAAATGAACAACCGGTTTTTATCACCAACCGAGACGGCCGCAGCCATCGTCACCCACGGCCGCCGCGTTCTGACCCAGCCTCTGGCCAGCACTATCGTTCTCAGTCTGTTGGCGGGATTTTACATCGCTTTCGGTGCCCAACTGGCGACGGTTGTCACCCATGATGCGGCAGCACACGTTGGACAGGGGATCGCCCGCCTGTTGGGCGGGAGCGTCTTTTCCCTCGGACTGATGCTGGTGGTGATCTGTGGCGCCGAACTGTTTACCGGCAACACACTCCTCGCCAAGGCGGCGTTACAACGGGAAATTTCGTGGGGGAAGCTGCTCGAAAACTGGGGGGTCGTACTCCTCGGGAACTTCGTCGGGTCACTCTTTTTTGCCTGGCTGATGGTCAAAAGCGAGCTGTTGTCGTCACCCGGCATCGGGGAACATGTCATCCAGATTGCCTCCGCAAAAACGGCACTTTCGTTCGACGTCGCGTTTATACGCGGGATCTTCTGTAACTGGCTCGTCTGCCTGGCAATTTTCATGGCGGTTGCGGCACAGGATATCAGCGGGAAGATCCTCGCCTGCTACGTCCCGATCATGGCGTTTGTGGCCAGCGGTTTTGAACATTCCGTCGCCAACATGTATTTCATACCGGCAGGATTACTCCTCTCGGCGCAGAGAGGTCTCGATATCGAACAGTTGAACTGGTCGTCGTTTTTTATCGACAACCTGATTCCGGTCACTCTTGGAAATATCGTCGGTGGGGTGGTGTTTGTCGCGGGGGCGTATTGGTTTACGCATCTAAGGAACAACAAATCTCGTTAGACATGACCGTGGTTCAAACTCGTGAACAACCCCGCCGCAAGCAACGGAGTATTAGACCGGTGCGACTCAATAAGGTCGTCGGGTTTCGCCCAAGAGGAGGATGTCAAGCTATCCATGAGCTGGCTGTAAAATCGGCTGTCTGGTCCATATCAAAATTCACTATCGTTCCATAGCTACGGCTATGAAATTTCAATCGAATTTCGATCTATCCTCAGACTTCCAACTTTTCGCTTCAGCCCGTATAGCTCAACAGCCTCCTGAGTCGACTGGCTTTCTTTACAGGTCTAAAGAAAGTCAGCAATAGATGCGGACCGCGCTGGCAGCGGGCATGACTGTTCGACTTGATGGTTTTTGATCGGCACTGTTGCGTAGAATGCTGCGCTTCACTGATTCGGCATAGCGTTGATGAAGAGGCGTTGATCCGCGTCGAATGTTGCTCGTTGTTGTCTGTAGATTCAACTGCTGCTGTTTTAAAATCACAAACGCTTCGCATCACTCAAAGGTTTCTTCCCTATGGAAAGAGAATAAGAGGGCCCCTCGACTAAGGGCCCGGATCAACTTCACCTGACGGTGATCATAGCTGACCCAACTTGCGACGGAAATGCCTCCCGCAGGGAAAGCCGTTTCTTTTGGTTCGTTTTCTTTGCGGCTTTCCAAAGAAAATGAACCCGGCCTGTCGGGCCGGGACCCGACGGTCTTGATCTTGTAAAGTTATGAAACGTTCTAACTGAACAACTATGCACTGAAAGTGCATAGGTTCTTATCGGGACTGAAAGTCCCTAGCACAACCATTTAAAGTGCGTCATCCTCGCGAATGCGGGGATCCATGCCCGTAAACCACTGGATTCCCGCCTTCGCGGGAATGACGATTATGAGACTATTTTGAGAATTTTCAAGACTCAAAAATTGAGTAGCAACTGAAAGTCTTGGACTAAAGTCCATAGTTTTAACTAGCGTGATGGAACAATAAAATTTCAAGTCACACCGTCGACTCTGACTTTTTCCAATCCCGGATCCGGAGCTGAATCGTTCGCCTCCCTTTCCAGAGATTGAATCCCGGCATCACGAGAAAATCGACCTGTCCGGAGAGCTCCTCCTGTCGCTCCGCCATGCCAAAGGCGATACAGGGGAGGGAATACCCCCCCTGCCTGACACTGAAGCGCAAGTGCTTCTCACCTAGAACCTGCACCCCCATCACATTGCTGTCGCGCAGACAGAAGAGCGGAGCCGGATTCCCCATCCCGAAAGGGGCGAGACGCTCAATCTCCTGAATCAATTTTTCATCAATCTCTTCGAGCAAAAGTTCACCATCAAAATCGATGGTCGGCAGAATTCTTTCTGACTGTTCTGCACAAAGGATCTCTTCAAACCTGTGGCGGAACGGGGTCAGTGCCGTTTCATGAATTGTCATACCGGCCGCAGCGGCATGACCGCCAAAACCGAGCAGCAGGTCGGCACACGGTTGGAGATTCTGATAGAGATTCGATTCGCGGGTAGAACGTGCCGACCCCTTTCCGACCTCCCCCTCAAAGGCAAACAGGATCGTCGGGCGGTAGAAACGTTCGACCAGACGACTCGCAACAATCCCGATCACGCCGGAATGCCAAAGATCAGAACCGAGAATAATAGAACGTTGCCCCTCGGGGAGTTCAGCCACCTGAGCCAATGCGGTCTTCAATGTGTTGCGTTCGATCGCCTGACGCTCCAGATTAAAACAATCGAGCTGCTCGGCAATCTCATCGGCCAGAGTCGCTTCATCCAGAAGCAGCAACTTGACACCCAATGCCGCATCTTCGATCCGCCCGGCGGCGTTGAGGCGTGGTGCGAGTCTGAATCCGACTGCTGAACAATCGATATCGTCGACCTTGGCCACCCGTCGCAGCGCCTGCAGCCCGACCCGTCTCCCACCATCCATCACCTGCAGTCCGATCTGAGTCAATAGTCGATTCAGACCTTGCAACGGGACAACGTCGGCAATCGTTCCGAGAGCGACCAGATCGAGGGCATAACGAAGATCCGGTTCCGGATTCGCTGTCGTAAAAAACTTCTCTTCGCGCAGTCGCGCACGTAAGGCGACCAGCAGAAAAAAAGCGACACCGACACCGGACAAAGTCTTGTCCGGGAATTCACAACCTGACTGGTGGGGATTGATGATCGAGAAAGCATGTGGGAGCGGATCAGGCGGTTGGTGATGATCTGTAATGATCAGGTCAATCCCGTTCTCGGCCGCAAGGAGGGCCTCCTTATGGGCCGAGACGCCGCAATCGACCGAAATAATGACAGTCGCACCGGCAGCGGCTGCCAATGCTATGGCCTCTGCCGACAGACCGTAACCGTCTTTCATCCTGAGCGGGATGTGATAGTCGACAGCAACACCGATCGAGCTAAAAAATTCGACCAAGAGTGTTGTGGCAGAGATGCCGTCAACATCATAATCGCCATGTATCGAAAGTTTCTCGCCAGCACAGATGGCGAGCCACAATCTCTCGACACTTTTATCCATCCCGAGCATCAGGTACGGATCCGTCAAGAGGGAGAGCTTACCGTTTAAAAAAATTTCAGCACCTGCGACTGTATCGACCCCGCGTAACGACAGCAATCGAGCGGTTACCGGTAAAACTTTCAATTCTCTACTCAACAGATCGACGTCGGAGAGGGTTATTGTCTCACTCCGGTCGCGCCAATTCCGGTTAATTATTGGTTCCATACCCCCCCACTCCCTCCGGCCGGTTGGAGGAGAAAGGGTTCAAACCGAACATGGCCAATATAGTCATCTCGCTGGCCATCATAAAAAGTCGGGGCAATGTTAGCCGCGTCCGTCGTCCCCCAGTAGTTACGAGCCAGCTCAACATCATCCGGAACCTCTTCACCCAAAATCACATTGCCGTGCAGATTGTTTAGAAAAGAATTGTTTTCGATATGATAATCGAGCGGATACGATGTGATAAAAAGGCCACGGTCATTATTACGGAGAGTATTCAGACAGATAACCGGTGCACCGAAATGGAAGCGGATCGCCGTCCGGTTATTTTGAAACAGGTTGCTTTCAATCAATATCTCGCTGTCGTGAAAACGAACACCGACCAGATTGTTTTCAAAAATAGAATTTTCAACTGCAACAGTCGAATTTTGACTGTGAATTGCGCTGTCGGCCTGCTTGAATTGACACCGTTCAAATCGGGCGTCAGGACTCTCGACCAGATTGATTCCGCCCCAACTTCCGGCGCCCCCCTCGGGATCCACAGATCGAAACACTATTGGGCTTTCAGCCGTCCCGACAGCAGAGACCCGGCCACGAATAATCAGTTCATAGCCGACAAAATTGGGGTGACCACGGAAGGTATCATGGGCAGGAACCGCCCGATGAAAAACCACTTCAGTCCCCGGAAGGATAATCAACTCGCTCTCGGGGGAAAAGACCAGATCCTGGTCGATCTCAACGATTCCGGACCAGACAATCGGTTCAGAATTTTGCATGTTCAGAGGGGAGCATGACGTGCAGAGAAAAATCTGCCCGACCAGAAGGAGTTTAAACAACAGATGTGCAGGTTGAAAAGATCGCATAGGAGAAAATAGAGGCCGGTCAGATGAATCTGACCGGCCTGTTACAGATCGCATTATTGTGGGGTTGTTGCAGGGTGCGTATCCATGAACTCCAGATCAGCTTTTAACTGCGCACTCGCCGGACCATTAGGGAGTATCGCAAGATAACGGAGTGCAGCCTTTTTCGCCCCGGCAAAATCATTCAGATCCTGACGGTAGACAATATAAGCATTGTAGACACTTTGAGCATGGTTCGGAGCGACACTGTTCGCCTTGTTGAAATTCTCCAACGCCTTGTCAAACCAGCCGAGTTTACGATACATGACCCCTTGGTCCGTCAACACGTTCGGATCATTGCCGTCGAGTTCCAACGCCTTGTCATAAGACTCAATAGATTCCAGGAAACGATTGATGTCAAAGTAGGCATTGCCAAGCTGAACCCAGGCATTGCGGTTTTGCGGTTCTTTAATCACTAACTCTTTGAGCATCTTGATGTTCTGGTCAAAATTCACAGGTGCCACGGCGCCTGATTGCTGAACATTCGATGCCGTAGAGTTTGGTTCAGATTTTCCATTAAAGATGTCCATACCGATTGCACCGACAAAAATGCCGACAAAAAAAGCCAAGCCAATAAATAGTGCTTCGTTTTTCATGCAGACTTCTCCTTGGTCACTTTAGTACCTTTAGTACCTTTAGTACCTTTAGAACCTTTAGTCTCTTTAGTCTCTTTAGTACCTTTAGTACCTTTAGTCTCTTTAGCAGCTTTGTAATCGTCCCAATAAATCAACAACGGACTCGCCACAAAGACCGAGGAATAGGTCCCGATCAAAACACCGACCAGGAGGGCAAAGGCAAAGTTGTGGATCACGCCGCCACCGAGTGCAAAGAGGGAGACCACGACCAACAGTGTGGTGCCGGAGGTCAGGATGGTGCGGGACAGGGTTTCATTAATACTGCGGTTGACGATGACCGGAAATTCAGACTTCGAAAGTTTCCCCATGTTTTCACGAATCCGGTCATAGACGATAATCGTATCGTTGAGAGAATAACCGATGATCGCCAGAAAGGCGGCAATGATCGGCAGATCAATCTCCTTGCCGAAGAGGGAAAAAACACCGATAGTGATCGCGACGTCATGAATCAAGGCGATAATTGCACCGACGGCAAAACGAAATTCGAACCGCATGGTGATGTAGATCAAAATACCGATCATGGCATAGACAACAGCCATGATCCCCTTTTCACGCAGGTCTTTTCCGACCTGCGGACCGACCATTTCACTCCGACGAACCTCGACCGTACCGGCGCCGAATTTCGCTTCCAGAGAGGCCGAGATCTGATTCGAAACATCTTTGAGTTCTGCACTCGTGGACTGTGCCCGGATCAGGAATTCGTTCGATTCATCACCGAACCCCTGCACGACCAGTCCGCCTAATTGTATCTCTTTGAGAGCCTCTTTGATTGTTGAGGTACTGGCCTCGGCATCAATCTTCACCTGAACCAGTGTACCACCAACGAAATCGATACCGTAGTTAGGACCACCCTGAAATATCAGAGAGCCGATACCGATCAACAACAAGAACGCCGAGAAGAGAAGAGCCAGCTTTCTTTTGCCGACAAAATCAAGATTAATATCAGGTTTGATCAGTTGCATGCTGTGCTCCTATATACTGAATTTCCTGGCTTTACCCTGCCCCAGGAAAAAATCAAAGATAACTCTCGAAACAAAGACCGCCGTAAACAGCGAACAGAGAATTCCGATCGACAAGGTAACAGCAAACCCCTTAACCGGACCGGTGCCGAACTGAAATAAGACCAACGCTGCGATCAGTGTTGTTATATTGGCGTCAACAATCGTCCGAAAGGCCTTACCGAAGCCCGATTCCAGAGCTATGGCCGCAGGACGGCCGCTTCGCAATTCCTCGCGGATGCGCTCAAAAATCAACACATTCGCATCGACCGCCATCCCAATGGTGAGGACAATACCGGCAATTCCGGGGAGGGTCAGGGTCGCCCCGAGGAGCGACAACAAGGCGAGAATAAAGATAAGGTTACAGATCAGAGCAATATTGGCAACCAGACCTGAGAGACGATAATAAAAGAGCATCATCCCTATGACCAGTAGCCCTCCGACCTGTACCGACATGATTCCTTTATCGATCGAATCCTGCCCGAGCGAAGGTCCAACCGTCCGGTTTTCGAGGATTTCAACCGGAGCCGGAAGCGACCCCGAGCGTAGAACAATAGCGAGGTCAGTCGCTTCCTGTTCGGAGAAGCTACCGCTGATCTGTGCTGAACCACCGCCGATTCGATCCTGGATCACAGGGGCCGAATGGACCGTATCATCCAGAACAATCGCCATCCGCCGCCCTTTGTTGGCACCTGTGATCTGCTCAAACCGTTTCGCTCCGGCCGCATCGAACTGGATACTGACATACGGGTCGTTGTATTGGCTGCTGATACGGACCCGGGCGTCGGTCAAATATTCGCCGGTCAAAGCGGTGCGGCTTTCAACGACGATCGGTGTCTCTGTCACAACGCCGGTCTGTCGATTCATCTTTTTCATGTAGAGCAATTGGCCATTACGTGGCAAATTCCCCTTGATCGCTTCTTGCGGGTCGGCATCGTCGAGAACCATCTTGAATTCTAACTGAGCTCTCCGGCCGATCAGATCGATGGCGCGTTTCGGGTCATCGATCCCCGGGAGCTGAATCAAGATTCGATTCCCGGCCTGTCGCTGCAGTACCGGTTCACTGACACCAAACTCATCGATCCGACTACGTAAGGTCTGTAGCGCCTGACGAATCGCCAACTCTTTGGTCTCTTCGATATCCACATCGCTGAGTCTGAAGTTTTTCTGAATATACCCCCCTTCCGTCTCAAGCGTCATCGGCTCGAGATTTCCAAAGGTCTCAGACATCAATTTATCGAGCTCTGCCCCGGCCTCATCATCATAAACGGTGACGACAATCCGCTCTCCAGATTTACGCTCAACCCGCTTGAAAATGATGTCTTGCTCGCGGAGCAGATCTTCAACCTGGTCGGCGATCCCATCGAGGTGGCTCTCAACCGCTTTTTCCACAACGACACCGAGGACCAGATGGATTCCACCCTGAAGGTCGAGCCCTTTCTGAATCGGCGAAAAGTTATCGGTCCACCAAGAAGGGAGACTCTCTTTCATAAATGTCGGCGCTAAAGCGACCGACGCAAACACGAGACAGATCAGGACGAAAAGTCCTCGCCACTTGATACTTCCTGACATAGTGATTTGTCACTCCAATAGAAATTAAAAAACGGTACTTTAAATTAATGCACTCTTCTCGTCGGTCGCCTTCTGGCCACCAACGATGGAAGAACGATTAAATTTGACCTTAACGCCAGCTGCAATTTCGACCGTTACAACCGAATCCTGCAGGGCAACAATTTTACCGTGGACACCCCCGGCGGTCACAACCGGATCGCCAATCGAAAGACTCTCAACCAGCTTTTTATGAGCCTTGGCGCGCTTGGATTGTGGACGGATCAACAGAAAATAGAAGATCGCACCCATCGCAACCAGCATGATAATGCTTTCGTAACCGGTGCCACCACCCGTAACAGCGTCCGCTGCGTGAGCATCAGCAATGAAAAAATTAAACAGATTCATACGTTTCTCCTTTTTTAGTAAAAAATCTCAAATGTTTCGTTTGAATTTATTATTCGGCTTCCCGCTTTCGATAAAATTCCTGACGGAAAAGGCCGAAAACCTTGTTTTCAATCGCCGTTCTGGCATCCGCCATCAAACCGAGGTAGTACGACAGGTTGTGATGGGTGTTCAGCATCGACGATAAAATTTCGTTATTTTGATAGAGGTGCCGCAAGTAGGCACGGCTGTAATGGCGACAGACGTAACAGGAGCAGTCAGAATCGATCGGAGAATCATCGTCCAGATATCGGGCCTGCTTGATGCTGATCTTACCAAAGCTGGTAAACAACGTGCCATTACGAGCATTACGGGTCGGCATCACGCAATCGAACATGTCCGCCCCACGGGCAATCGCCTCAATCAGATTCTCCGGCGTACCGACACCCATAACGTAACGGGGGGCATCCGCCGGAAGAAGCGGCAGGGTGTGGTCCATCATCTCATACATCAACCCGGCTTCTTCGCCGACAGAGAGTCCACCGATCGCGTAGCCATCGAAACCGATATCAACGAGCTCCTCGGCACTTTCGGTCCGCAAATCGCGATACATGCCGCCCTGAACAATGCCGAACAGTTGCGCATCATCGTCTCTACGCGCCTCTTTGCACCGTTTTGCCCAGCGTCCGGAACGAGCGGTCGAATCGGCGACATAATCACGGGGCGAGGGGTGTGGAATACACTCGTCAAAAGCCATAATAATATCGGAACCGAGCGCTTCTTGAATCGCGATTGACGACTCCGGTGACAACAGATGCTTCGAACCATCGATATGTGACTGAAACGAGACCCCCTGCTCATCGATTTTACGCAGAGCTCCGAGACTGAAAACCTGAAAACCACCGCTATCGGTCAGAATCGGTTTTTGCCAATTCATAAACTGGTGTAAACCGCCGAGCTTCGCCACCAGTTCATGCCCCGGGCGGAGCAACAGATGATAGGTGTTCCCGAGTATAATCTGAGCACCGATCTCACTCAGCGTTTCAGGCAACATCCCCTTGACCGTGCCGAGGGTTCCAACCGGCATAAAAACCGGTGTTTCAATAACACCTCTACGGGTCAAAACCTGCCCACGGCGAGCCATGGTCGTGTCGTCTCTATTTAAAAGAACAAAATTTTGTTTCGGCACTCAATTAACTCATTTTAAGTAGCAGTTACTGGATGAACATGCAATCGCCATAACTGAAAAATCGAAAACGTTCCCGGACCGCCTGCCCATAAGCCGAAAGAATGAAATCTTTACCGGCAAAAGCCGAGACCAACATAAGCAGCGTGGAACGCGGCAGATGAAAATTGGTCAGTAAAGCATCAACGACCTTGAAGGTGTCGCCGGGTCGAATAAAAATATCTGTCGTAGCGGTTCCGCTCTGAATCGTATTATCCTGCGAACAGAGAGCCGATTCCAATGCGCGGGCTACGGTCGTGCCGACAGCGACAACACGACGACCTTCCTTGCGGGCGCGATTCAGCCTCTCTGCTACGCACTCTGTAATACTGTACTGCTCTGCATGCATCTGATGCTCAGTCACATCATCTGTCCGAACCGGCAAAAAAGTGCCGAGACCGACATGCAGAGTGAGAAAAACAATCTCAACCCCTCCCTGTTGCAAAGAGTCCAGATACGGTCGACTGAAGTGGAGTCCGGCGGTCGGTGCAGCCAACGCACCGGCATTGCGGGCAAATACCGTCTGATAACGATCCCGGTCTTCGGTTTCCGGCTCCCGGTCTATATAGGGAGGTAAAGGCATCCTGCCGACCCGATCAAGGGTCGCTGAAACATCACCCGCCGCGGTAAAAACAACATGCTTGAGCGTCTCATCACCACCCGGAACAATACGCCCTTCCAGACCACCAGAAAAACAAATAGAGGTTCCCGGCTTCGGGGTTTTCGAACTCTTGGTCATACAGGCCCAGGATTCACCTGTTCCAACAAGACGGCGAACCAGAAAAACCTCAATGCGCCCGCCCGTCTTTTTCTTACCGAGCAAACGGGCAGGAATCACCTGCGTATCATTCAAAACAAGAAGATCACCAGATTTAAGATTTTCACTCAAATCAGAAAACTGGCCGAGACGTACAGATTCATCTGCACGAGTCAACATCATCATGCGTGATGCAGTTCTCACATCAGTCGGTTTCTGGGCAATCAGTTCCGGTGAGAGTTCAAAGTCAAATTCAGACAAAAGCATTATGAGTGTAACACCGCTCCTTCCCCCCAGAAAAACCTCGCTAACTCAACCATAATCACCCTGCAAAGTCAATCTGTTTTCAACCGTTTATCGCGTGCCAAAATAGAAGGTCAGCAGGCCAATCGCCATCATGACAAGTCCATAAAGTCGTAACTGTTGATTTGATAAAGATTGAATTTGTGCCAAGAAGGATTTTGTCTTTGTCGGCGACAAAAACCACGGCACCCCCTCCACGATTAACACCATTCCGACAACCATCACTAAAAGATCCACAACCGACACCTCATATAGTTAAAAAAGGGTTCATTCGTAAAAAAGTTGAAACGCTATGATTACCAGCGAATATCCAGTTAAATAAATAAACACACCGGGTTTAACCGCTTCTGTTAAGGTTTTGTTTCCCGACATAACCAGACAAAAAGGAGAAACCCGAGGCAAAAGAGACTATCACGGAATTGCTTGCTTTGCCCAACTTTGAGGTTGTCAAGGTGCTTGATCATCATAGCGAAAGTCTTCATCTCCATGTCGACCTTATTGATCCTGTTGGGTCGGTTTGCTCCGCATGTGAGGCTGTCCACAATGGCCCTGTCCATAGCCTCGGTTGGGTCCGTGTGGAAGATCTTCCTCTATCCGGGAAACGAGTCTTTCTCTATATTCCCAAACGTAAAATCCGTTGCCCAAACGATGGTAACATTCGTGTCGAAGAGCATGACATTTTACATGGTCGATTTACACGCCGTTTCGCCAATCAGACCTGGCGTCTGACTTCTATCACAACAACAAAGAGGCCGGGTGGTTTCTCGACCTTGATGCCGAAGTGGTCTATCGAACCGATCGCAGCATACTGAAAGAACTTGCCCGTGAGAAACTCTCCCCCAGTCCCAGCGCCAGTGCACATCAGTGTCGACGAAGTTGCCTGGCAAAAATGGTACAAACACGTACCCAACGTAGTCGACATTGACCTTCGCAAGGGTATCTGCAACCATAACGGACGCAGAAAAACACTATGGACACCTTCTTCTCTGAGCTGGGCAAAGAGAACACAGAAAAGATCGGAATTATAACCAAAAAAAGGTTGAGAACTGATTAACAGTGCCTTAGCCCGTTCTCGTAACCTGTAATGAGAAGACTCAACGTTTTACCTTTACAAGTTTTTCAGAGTCTTGCCTTTATTTGGGTTATAGAGCCGAAAAAGATTAAGGCCATCAAGTCAGCTATTGGGCCTGCTTTTTCCGGTTGTCTTCTGTTTCTGAATGCAGCAGCCCGCAGGATATTAAGACCAGCGGATTTGATGGTGGCGGCAAAACTAACTTTCTTGAGACCGTAGCCTGACGTGCAAATCGACCGACTGTAGCGACGATGTGATCTGTCTTGAAGAATAACCCGTCGGACAACATACCGAAGTAGCCCTGAGCAAAAAAGGACGTCAAATGAAACCGTGCAGGACCAACCGTTACGTCACCTATAAGGATATCGATTGTATAGGGAACTCGAAGCGGCTGATGGAGGCGCTTTCCCGACAGATCGACAACCCGGATCGGTCCAACCTTTTTTGGGAGAAATTCAACGAGAAGCTAGCCCTGGTCGGTAAACCACAGGAGCAGAGCGACCGTCAGATCGATGAGCTGTTTCTGATCCATACCTACATCAATAATCTCTATGAAATTTTCGAAGAGTATGAAGATAATACCGCCCTCGCGCTGCTCGAGCGAATCGAACGTGAGTGTTGTTAGACCTCTGACAAAAACCGATTTATTTAAATAGTGATAAAAGGAAAAGTGATGACTGAATTAGACCAGGCGCTGGAAAAATACAGAGAAGACGACGAACAGCAGGCGACCTATTACGAGCTTGTCCTCAACACCGATTTCTATATCCCGATCTGTGACCCCAGCGAAGAGGAACAGGAATCTGTTGCCCCGCTAGTGTTTGAGTCGGAAGGAAAATCGTACCTGATGCTGTTCGACAGCGAGGAGCGTCTCACCGCCTGGGCAAAACAGGAGGTCAGACATGCAGTCATTGCCGGACACCTACTGGCACAAATCTCCACACCGGAGATACACTGGGCGGTCAATTTTGGTGACGGAAATGCCAAGGAATTTGTTCCGGATGAGATCAAATGGTTGAAAGATGGAACAAACGCATCATGATAATACAACAAAACGCCGGTCAAAGTTATATTTTACCCGGCGTTTTGTTTAAGCATGAGGAAACGTTGTTGCCTTATTGCTTTAACGACTCCTCAAACAAAAAACCGCCATTCGGTACAGACCGATAGAGCGTTCATTAACAATAATCATGCTGAAATCGTGTGCTTTTTTTGGGATTGTGGCTCCGAGGTAAAGTTCGGCGGGAAGGTCTCAATGAAAGAAATGGTGTTATAATTACAAAAGGCTAATAACCTTGAGGTGGTGACTGGAGAGAAACCACGATGTTGAAAAACCCTTGGCATAGATTTCTTCTGATGATGGCGCTGATATTGGCAGTAAACAGCGTCTATTTCCACTTCTTCCCGCCACAGGGGTTGATGCCGGTCGCCGAGATTGCCTACAGCCGTTTTAAAACCGAACTGCGGCAAGACCATGTTTTGAACGTTACCATTCAGGGGGAAAGCCTGGACGGACGCTTTATCGAAGAACGACCGTTTTTCGCTGAGGAACTTGTCGTCGGCCAATTTGAAGGTAGCCGCGCCTTTGAATGGTTCCACACAACGCTCCCGCCGATCGATGATCCGGAATTGTTTCAGCTTTTCAATCAGCATCAGATTGTTGTCGATGCAAAGTCAGCAGAAGCGCAATCGGTCTTGACAAACCTGCTGAGTGCCGTGCTCCCCTGGGTCATTATCATCGGTGTCTGGTTCTACATCCTTCACCGCATGCGCGAACAGGGTGGGCCGGGAGGTCGCTTTCTGGGTCAATTTGGCAAGTCAGGTGCACAACTTTATAGCCCTAAAACCTCCCCCGTAACCTTTGATGACGTCGCCGGACTGGCGGAAGCCAAGCAGGAGCTTCACGAAATCATTACCTTTCTGCGTGATCCTGGCAAATTCTCCCGCCTTGGAGGGCGGGTGTCGAGAGGGGTCCTGTTGATCGGTCCGCCGGGACCGGCAAGACTCTGATGGCCCGTGCGGTGGCAGGAGAAGCCGGAGTCCCATTCTTTAATATCTCAGCCTCCCAGTTCGTCGAAATGTTTGTCGGTGTCGGCGCCAGCCGGGTTCGGGATCTCTTCAATAATGCCAAAAAGAATGCCCCGAGCATTATTTTTGTTGATGAACTGGATGCTGTCGGCAGGGCGCGCGGCACCGGTCTGGGCGGCGGCCATGATGAGCGGGAACAGACTTTAAACCAATTGCTTTCCGAATTGGACGGTTTCGATCCGCATGACGAGGTGATCGTCATGGCGGCGACCAACCGACCTGATGTCCTGGATAGCGCCCTGTTGCGGCCTGGTCGTTTCGATCGCCAGGTGGTCATCGAACGGCCAGACTGGCGCGATCGGACCAAGATTCTTCAGGTGCACACCCGCGCCATGCCCCTGGCGGAGGATGTCGACCTGGAAGTGATCGCCAAGGGCACGCCGGGAATGGTCGACGCCGATCTGCAAAGTTTGGTCAACGAAGCGGCCCTGATCGCGGCGCGCGAGGATGCAGAGAAGGTGGGTAATCTGCATCTTGAACAGGCCAGGGATCGGCAGCTCATGGGCATAAAACGCAAACTGTTCCTGTCCGACAGTGAGAAGCGCATCATCGCATTCCACGAGGCCGGACATACGCTGGTGGCTAAGTGCTTGCCGAACACCGACCCCATTCACAAGGTGACCATTATTCCCCGCGGGCAGGCTCTTGGGGTCACCCAGCAGTTGCCGGAAGACGATCGATACCAGTATCAGCGTAGTTACCTGATGAGTCGGTTGGCCGTTGTGCTAGGAGGACGGGTTGCGGAAAAACAGGTCTTCGGTGAGTTTTCGACGGGAGCACAGAACGATCTCAGGGTGGTGATGGAACTTGCTGAAAAAATGGTCTGTCAGTGGGGGATGAGTGAGCGGTTAGGGCCGCTCAGTTTCTCCCGGGGAGAGGAACACCCCTTCCTTGGCCTCAAGCTTGCCACGGAAAAAGTCTTCAGCGAAAAGACCGCATGGCTTATCGATCAAGAGATCGAAAAACTGATCAGTTCTGCCGAGGATTGCGCCAAACAGGTTCTCGATAACAATCGTGAGAGTCTGGAAGTTCTCGCCATGAGTCTATTTGAAGAGGAGACTCTGGCTACGGAACGGCTCGAAGAAATTTTCCGGGGAGTTGAGCTGACGCCACCTGCTGATCTTGGTGGGCAGTTTGGCTTTGAAGATGACTAAACAGTATCCTCTGCCGAGTGCCAGCCAAATAACTACTCCGAACCTCAGGGTGCCCGAGATACGGTTAAGCAGGTCGGGGTCTACCATCGGATTTTGACTCATATTGAACCACCCCAAATAAAAAACCGCCCTTCGGTACAGACCGATTGAGCGGCTAAAAAATATAGTTCGATAATCTCTTACAAAAAACTCTTGATCTATCGACTCCTCCTTAATTTTTAAAAAACCTAAACATCCCAATACGTTATGAACGTATTTGAGTCAACAGATCGACATGGAGAAACCAAACGATCGGTTTATATTTGCTGCAGCGGGATACTGACATTAAATTGGTGAGTCTTGGGTACAATGTCACTTGCAAAAAAAAGTCATAACGCATAGCATGTGGTAAATTTTTATCATCCTGAAATTATAGGTTCTATTTTATTTTTCGGAGAGCGTGCTGACAGATGCTTACAAGCAAAGAAAAGACAATCCTTCTCGAAATTGCACACAAGGCCATTAAAGCAGCTGCATGTAAAGAGGATATCGCCCCGGAACCGAGAGAAGAGAATGCCCTGAACATGCGCAACGGGTGCTTCGTCACGATCAAACAAAATGGCGAGCTACGAGGTTGCATCGGCAATTTCCAATCCGACCTCCCGCTGTTTAAAGAAGTTGCAGATATGGCTGCCGCATCAGCCTGCAAAGACCCCCGTTTTCACCCCTTACACCCAGATGAACTCGAAAACATTTCTATCGACATTTCGGTGCTTTCACCTCTGGAAAAAATCGAAACAATTGATGAAATTAAAGTCGGGACCCATGGCATTTACATGGAAAAAGGGTATTACCGTGGAGTCTTATTGCCACAGGTTGCAACCGAGCATGATTGGGACCGCGAGACCTTCCTGAATCAGACCTGCATCAAGGCAGGCCTTCCTACCGATTCATGGAAAGCTGAAGAGACCGATATTTACATATTCTGTGCTGAAGTCTTCAGCGACGACGGATAACAAAACAGCAAGCAGATAAGAGCAATCCCCCCAGCCTCCTCGAAAAACCTATACATAACTATAGACTTGACAGAAACATGTAAAGTTACTAATGTAACCAAAGTGTTTATCCGAACAGGCAAAGCTGGAGCAATCCAGTGACGCAAAGCTGCGGATCCCATGTGGATAGAGGGCTAACGAAGAGAACTCAACGTATGCAAGAGCCCCCCTGCTATATTTGGGCTCTTTTTTTAATGTAATTATATCGTCGGAAATGAAACAGTTCAAAATTAAATTACTGTCTTAATCCTATTCTTATTTCCTGCAGGCGAGTACACAACCTGAATAAAGAGATGTAATGAGAAAACTGCAAACGACTCTGCTAACCTTGGTGTTTATCTTCGGTCTGGTTCAACCGCTGTTCGCCGCCGACACTCTAGCCTGCTGGTTTCCGCCCGCCTGGGAATCGAAAGCTCCGCAAGCTCAAGCGATTGCCAAAGCGCTCTCCACCGGTGCCGGAATGCAAATCAGACCCCGTATTGCCAAGAGTTACCCAGAGATTCTCAAAGCGTTTGATTCAACGGACCAAAACCTGATCTATGTTGGCTCTTTTGTTCAGGCGATTATCGCCGCACGTAAACTCGGGACCCCCCTGGTTCAAAATATGAATGGCAAGGAACTCTACTCCGGTGTCCTGATCGCCCCAAAAGGTTCTGATCCGAAGGCAATCCTGAGCAACACGCCAAAACAGATTGCGTTTGCGGTCGGTGCCTCGTCCGGAGAGTCGAGTGCCAAGGCGGCCACCGACGGTAAGGCTGCGATCGGCGTTGCCAACCACGGTGCTGCAGTCAGTGCCGTAATAGAGGGTCAAGCCAAGGCAGCAGTCGTCAAAAACTGGTGGTGGGAAGCACACGCTAAAGATTACCCGACAATGGAGATGTCTTTGATCGCAGGTGTTTCGATTCAAGGGAATCCGGACAATGTTTTAACAGCATCAAAGGCGGTTCCAGTAATAGTTCAAGACAAAATAAAAAAAGCGGCAATGTCGAACAATGCGGCCTTTGGCAAAAATGCCAACATGCAGCCTTTCGATTCTGGCAAGCTCGCATTCTCTCTCGGCCTGATGCAAAAAGGGAAAATAGACCCGATTAATTACAGATGGTAAGCGCCCTCCCGACAAGTCATCAAGTCCAAAGAGAGCATTTTCTGACCAGCAGACCGAACAGGGGAACAGAGAGTCGCACCACGACCCAGCATCGACTCCCATCACCTTCCAAAAACAGTGGTGAGAGACGTAACGTCTCTCACCCCGTTTTCATTATTTAAACTTCAGTAAAAAAATTTCCAACAAAACAGACTGAATCAGGGGCGCTTCCCTTTCGCAAGAACGCTGAGCATCTGCTCATGAATCAGACCGTTGCTCGCAACAACCTCCTGGCCATAAACGGAAAAGGGTGAACCGATAAAATCGGTAAGAACCCCACCCGCCTCGGAGACCAGCAATTGTCCGGCGGCAACATCCCACGGTTTCAGCTTCATCTCCCAATAACCATCAAAACGCCCCGCCGCCGTACAGGCGAGATCGAGGCTGGCCGCACCCGGTCGCCGACAAGCTTGAGCCGCCTGCTGAAAATGGACAAAATGATCGTAATTATTCGCACGGCTCTGTTTGCGATCATAAGGGAACCCGGTCGCAAGGAGAGATTGATCGAGATCGGTCGTTGTTGAAACGGCAATCGGCTTACCATTCAAACATGCCCCCTCCCCCTTCACCGCACTAAACAGCTCACCATTACACGGGTTAAAGACAACCCCTGTCACCACCTCTTTGTTTTGTTCCAGGGCAATTGAGACGGCAAACCAGGGGAAACCGTGCGCATAATTCGTAGTGCCATCGAGTGGATCAATGATCCAGCAAAACTCCTGCTGTTGGCGATCATAATCTGCTTCCTCGGCCAGAATATCGTGGGCGGGGAAACGACTGCGGATCAGAGCAACAATCGCTGCTTCAGCAGCCTGATCAGCCTCAGTGACAAGATCGACCTCCCCTTTGTGAGCAACCCGTAAGTTGGTGGCGAACAGCTCCATCAGCACCTTCCCGCCAATCCGGGCAGCTTCTATTGCGACCTTAATCGGCATCAGAAGTCTCCAAAAACTGTGCTGTTTGCGCATCTCGCCAAAAATGGACAGCACCGATCACTCCGAGCGGGATCGTAAAGAACTGCAGAAAAGGGATTGCCAGCAGAGAGAGGGCACCGGCACCAAAACCGATTGAAGCGAGCTTACGTTGCCGGATAAATTGACGTTGATCTTTAAACAGCAGCTTGTGACGGGTAAAGATAAATCCGGTGTACTCAACGACCAAAAACAGCGCCGTCCAGAGGAGCGAGAGGATGAAATACAAAACCGGACCAACCGCTGGCAGGAGTAAAAATAAAAACAACAGCACCATTCCAGATAAATAGGCGGATATTTTAAGCAGCTCATCAAACAAAGTGTGTATGCTTTCGCGCAGAAACTGGCGAAATTTAAACGGTTCGTTTCGTGAAACGCCAGTCAGAAGCTCCTCGGTCTTCTCCGATAGGATATCGTTGAACGGAGATGCGATCAGGTTGCCGACGATAGCAAAGAGAAAAAAGACCAGAACCGCTATCAACAAAACCGCGACGATCCAAAACAGATACTTAACAAACGGCCACCACCATTCAGAGGTCTCGGGAGTCAGCCAGGCGAGTAGTCCTTCAAAGCGATCGAGTCCAAACCAGACGGCAAGAGAGAAAACCACCAGATTAATGATAAAAGGGATCAGTACAAAGGGGTAAAGTTTGGGATGTCTGAGGAGAAAATGGCCGGCACGAAATGGATAAGAGAACCCTTTAGCAAATCTGCCAATATTATTTTTCATCTTTACCTCATCATTTTATAAGCATCGTGTGGTCAGCGCTACACTCTGACAATTTTGACATTAAGGGAGTCGAAACAGAAACTTCACGCTACCGACGCCAATCTGATCACCAGACTTGAGACTGACAGCGTCCTTGATCTCCTGCCCATTGAGTTTTACCTTGTTCTTCTTCTCTGGTGGGATAAGCCCATAACCTGATTTGTCACGGGAGATAAAACAGCCGACCTTGGGAGCAAGCATCCCTTCGAGCCGGATCTCAGCCGCCTCTTCCTTACCGATTAGGGTCAGTTTATTATTCAGATCGTATGCAGGGCGATCGGTACTACCGGACAGAACCTCAAGAGTGGCAGTAGGCCCGGTCATTTCATGGTTTTCTGCAACGGCATCTTCACTAAGCAATTCGCGCTGCTTATGCGTATCGAGAATCATGGTCTTGTCCATCTGCAGCTCTTCAATGACACCCCCGCCGGAGACCTCTTCATCCAGAAAAACAATAGAATGCTTGCCGATCATGATCGCGTCGTTATCAGTCAACGCCCACTTGCCAATTTTTCGTTCATTGACGAAGGTACCGTTGGTGCTGCCAAGATCTTCGACAAAGTAATGTCTGAGCTGACAAACGATATGGGCATGAAAGTTGGAGACAGCCAGATTGTCGATCTGGATATCGTTCTTCATGTTTCGACCTATGGTGATGAATTCTTTATTTGAATCGATTACCTTCAGAACTTCATCATTGAATTTAAGTAGCAAGCGCGGCATCTACGACCTCCCCGGAGTCAAAGCATCCGTCAGTTTTTGCGTTAGAGTCGGTTTGTCAAAATAGACCAGAATCAGGGTAATATTATCCCTGCCACCGTTACGGTTGGCAAGGTCGATCAACATGCGACACCCTTCTTGCGGCGAAGAGGTCGACTGGATAACTGTCTGGATAATCTTATCGTCAACCATGTTGGTGAGCCCATCGCTACAGAGCAACAATCGGTCGCCAGCCAAAACATCGATGATTCGCCCCTCAGGTTCGGGGTCGTCAAATCCGAGCACTCTGGTCACGACATTTGACATATTGGCGAGCTCTTCAGTCGATAGTTTCAGCCCGAGGCGTTTCTGTTCATTGTATAGATTATGGTCTTCAGTCAGCTGTACGATCTCCTCGTCACGCACCAGGTAAGCCCGGCTGTCGCCAACATTGGCGATCACCAGAGCCTGATCACGCCGCCAAGCTGCGACCAGAGTGGTTGCCATCCCGGTCCATTCAGGGCGCTGATTCGCAATACGACATACCGCTTGATTGGACAATTTAATGACAGTATTAAATGTCTCAACCGGATCAGTGACCGGTTCATGAAGTTCATGCAGATAATGCAGTAACTGGTCGAGGGCGACCTGACTGGCAACTTCACCAGCAGGTTGACCACCAACCCCATCGGCAACGGCAAACAGCTCATTTTTACTGTCAACGAAAAAACAGTCTTCATTCTGTTCTCTGCGTCTGCCAAGATCGGTCTGACCAAATGCGGTTATTTTCATACTTTCCTCATCCGGGATGAGCATTCCCTGAGAGCCTGTGCCACCTCATGAGACGATTTGTAGCGCCCCGTCACTCCCTTACTCAGAAGTTTACCAACAATCTCGTAAACACCTTTCGGGAGCCGTTTCACCTTATCAGAAAGCGGGACGTACTCCCCCTTACTGATGCTGAACATCAGTGCGCCGAGATTCTCACCAGCAAACGGTTTGTCACCGGTCAGCAGTTCATAACAGACCACACCGAGAGAGAACTGATCGGAGCGGCCATCAACCTTCTTACCGGCAACCTGCTCCGGCGACATATAACTTGGTGTCCCGAGGATGGTGCCGGTCTGGGTATGCGATGAATTCACCACGCGGGCGATGCCGAAGTCGGTCACCTTCACTTTCCCCCCTTCGATTAACATAATATTTGCGGGTTTTATGTCACGATGAATGACGTCGTTATCATGAGCATAAGCCAAGGCATCGGCAATCTCAGCGGCAATGCGCAACACTTCAACCGGTGCCAGAAGGTGCTCTTTAACACAGTTCAAGGCGAGGGTCTGGCCATCAATATATTCCATCGCCATATAAGCCAGGTCATGTTCTTCACCGGCGTCATAAATGGTAACGATATTCGGATGATTCAGTCCACCAGCCGCCTCTGCTTCGCGATAAAATCGCCGTTTAACCTCTTCGACCAGTTGAGGTTCGATCTCCCGGATGTTTAAGGTTTTGATCGCGACCTCGCGGTTAATCTTCGGATCTCGTCCGAGATAGACCGTCCCCATTGCCCCCTGCCCGAGTTCACGCACCACTTCATACCGACCGAGGGTTGGTGCCGTGCGCCCCTTAACAAGTCTGAGCCCATCATTTTTACCAGACCCTGACGAGCCAAGGATGATGGTCCCTTCCATCTCTTCGAGTTCAACAACCTTCTTTTTCGCGTCCTTGAACTTCCCCCCTTTCAGGAGATGTTGATAGACTGTGACCGCCTTGCTGAACATTCGCTTCCGTTCGAAATCGAGGCCGAGATTATAGAGAATTTCCTGCACCGCCGGATCATGGACCGGACACTGCATAAATTTGTCAAACGCCATGTCGAGCATCCCTTGCCCCTGCAAAGAGAGACCGAGCAGTTTCAGATCTTCATAACCGGTTGCACGGCTTTTAAAAATACGTTGTAGCGCAGCAATCAGACTGCCGACAACGACCATTACCAGCACCGGTGCAAGCTGGAACCAGAGCCCCTGAAAAACCAGGAGTCCGGTGACAACACCAACCCAACAAGCAACGAAAAACAGTAGAACGAATGAGCCGAACCATGCGTTGAGACGCGGGATAATTAATACAACAAAAATCGCAAAAAAACAGAGCACCGCAAGCTCCGGCAAAAAAGCCCAATGGGGGCGATACGAGAGAGACCCGGAGAGGAGATCAGCAACAACAGCGGCTGTTTTAAGGGTTGCGCGAGACTCAGTACGATCGGTGGTTAAACCGACAACCACAGCCTTCCCCTGCAACAGTTTGGCGTCGATCTTCCCTTTAACAAGGTCAACATAAGAATAAATCGGCTGCGCCGCCATACGCACCGGAGGAATCAGGATTGAAAATCCCTCGCCGGTTTGCCATTCACGATCGGCAAGTTTCATCCGGTTTTCAGTCATAATGAGCAGACTCTCCTTCGACAAGGAGAGCCGGGCAAGTTGCAGTGCGAAAGAGGGGAAATAATAATCTGCAATTTGTGGCGAGATGAGGGGGAAATGTGGGGATAAAAGAGCTGTCTCTTCAGCGATGAAACCGTGCGTAGCGACAGTAGAAATCACTTCAAAACTGGAATTTATACCGAAGGGCGGCGCTGTTTGCAGCCACTCTCTGAACGGATTATGCAGAGAGGCGAGATCGACCTGCCAGGACCGTTTCGGAGCGTTCCAGTTGAGCTTAGAATCCAATACGTTCTGCGGCTGATCGACCCATTCCCCCGCGGGGAACAGCGATATAACAACCGAACCAGAAGTCTGAACCGCCTCCTTCAGCTGTCGGTCACCGTCAATGGCAACTTCCATGTCAGCCAGAGATTTTCTTACAGAAATCAGCTCTTTTTTATCCGGAAGTTTATTGAGAAGAGTGCGCAGACCTGCTAGACCCGGGTTCCATTCAGGGGTTAGCAAAGAAGGAAGAAGGCCGATCGCCTTGATACCCTTTGACTGAAGTGCCTTGACCCCTTCGGCCAGATAGGTGCGAGGCCAAGGGAAGGAACCTATCTGCTGCACGCTTGCCACATCGATAGCGACCACAACGACCTGCTCGGTTACCGATGGAGGACGGAATCGACTCAGACTCGCATAAAGCCAATCATCAAAACGGACCAGAGAAGGGTACTGAACAAGGGCGAGACCAAGCAAGATAAGAACAAAAAGAATACGCAGAAACGATCCTGAGATAAGCCACTTTAACCAACCCATGCAGACAACTCCATGCAACAACTTAAGTGGAATAAAATATTCTACATATAACACATTCGGATCAACTATCGGATTAAATTGAAGTCTCTTGCAGAAATCTGACATTGAGCATATATTTATGAACTAAAAATAATTTCATAGCAAATCGGGGGATAGATGAAGAAGCTGAGTAAACGGACGAAACTACCATCATGCACAGTTGGCAAACAGTTGATCACCCAGCTTGAAAACTATCTGTGCTCACACATCCCTCGATTATTAAAAAAAGAGTTGGCCCAGCAGATGGAGCTATACGACCTGAAAAATCCCGCTTCACTCCGAACCTACAGTCTTACTCTTTCTGATGAGAAAACAGTATTCAACTCGACTCAATAAAAAATTTCAAACCTGAACAATTTGAAACAAAAACCTCAAAAATCATTTTACAACTCAAGTTCGGACGCCCAGAAATCATCGACATTTCAATTATTTTTCCCGGGGATGGTATCCCTTGTCTGCGGGTCAGCACAATCAGTCAAAATGTAAAGCCGATCTTCCCGCGGATTTCGGAACAGGTTTTATCTCTATTCAATTCCGTTAAAAACAAAAACGATATTAAGGGTGTTGAAGAGATTCCATGAATACCAAGTAATATTAGTGACTTAAGCATGAAAAGCCTCTATAATGACAAGGTATTCTTACCAAGGATATACCAACCAAAACGGAGGCTTTTCATGCATCAT
>Ga0314774_1000105_pt1 | contig 74182 bp, 65 predicted proteins | sample MetaGCBIA2018_FD_204515 | JGI IMG/M metagenome (GOLD analysis project Ga0314774, IMG submission 204515) | Cryopeg brine microbial communities from Beaufort Sea near Barrow, Alaska, United States - CBIA 2018 | ecosystem: Environmental > Aquatic > Marine > Coastal | place: USA: Alaska | collected... | reverse complement strand
AGGTTTTAAAACAAGAATACTCTCAAAACTAACCTCTTTAACAATCATCCAATTTATAAATAAGTTTGTTTTTGATAGAAATATAAATAAGTTAAAAATTAGCATTATTTAAATGCACAACGAGTAATGTACTTAAACAGCTACTAAAAAGATATGAGCTAAGTATTAAAAAGCCATTATTATTCATTAATGTTGATACAAATTTTAAAAAATCCTTTGAGGATTATTGCCTGTTTAATCTTTATGCCCCCAATACAATAGCAAGAGCAATACGGTCAGTAAAAACAATTTGTAAACACGCAAAATATAATGGAGTTGAGACAAGCTACCAACTTGATAACATAAGGGTTAAGTACACTAAAGTTGAAAATATTTATTTGACTTTTGATGAAATTAATAAACTTGAAAATATTAAAAAAAAGAAATTAACTGACAGCTTAAAAAACTCAAGAGATTGGTTGGTTATTAGTTGCTACACTGGACAGAGAATTTCAGATTTTATGAGATTTACGGATGAACAAATTCGAATTGAAAATGGCAAAAATTTAATTGAGTTTACCCAAAAGAAAACTGGTAAAATAATGACCATCCCCTTGCACCCAAAAGTTCTTGAAATTCTAAAAAAGAGAAAAGGCAAGTTCCCCTACCCTATTTCAGACCAAAAATATAATGATCAAATCAAAATAGTGGGAAGATTGGCTGGGTTAACCGAAAAAGTAAAAGGAAGTAAAAAAACCGAAACTGAGCCTGATAGTAAAATTTACAGAAAAGAATCTGGATTATTTGAAAAATGCGAATTAATAACTTCACATATTGGCAGACGTTCATTTGCTACCAATTTTTATGGCAATATCCCTACAACCTATTTGATTTATGTTACTGGACACAGTACAGAAGCAATGTTTTTAAACTATATAGGTAAAAGTAACAAGGATTTAGCAATGGAACTAACCAATTATTTTTAATAAAATGTTAGAATATAAAGGATACACAGAATTAAACCAATTTATAAGTAATAATTTAAACGTTAAGTTTATGGCTATTACTGTAAGTGAAAATGAGCCATTTGGAATAATATTAAAAGATTATATATTCAAATTACCTAATTTATCATATGAATTTAAAAGGCAATTCTCGAACGAAATAAAAGGACTTACTCCCGAACAATTATTTTCTATCAAAATTGATGTTACTTCCTATTTAGAAAGTATTAATAAATATATTAAATGGTACAACTTGAACAAAAAAACAACTTCAAAACACTTCAATAAACCAAACCTTAACCCATACGAAATAGTATATAATGAACTTTATTTAATTAAAATTTTTATTTTAAAATACATTCCATCTCAGCAAAAGGAAACTAATAAAACTGAGGAGATTAATGAAGAATTACATAATAATATATTTAGAGGGAACTCGTTTTTGTTGTTTAAAAAATATGTAGAAATGAAAAATGTAGTAAACAACAGCAGAACAGATTTTCGATTTCTTTATGATATTATGAAAGAGGATAATTTTATTTATGAAACAGTAACGTTAAGTCAATATATTAAATTCATTCAAACTAATTTCGAATATGTAGATTCCGAGTTAAAATCAATCACACTTGATTCAACACCAAACATAAATAGAAAAAAAAATTATAACCATTACAAAAGCAACCTGAAAATAACCTTAAAATAGGTCAAACCATACCTTCCCAAAGGTCAACTTCAAAACAATATTTGCTATATAATTTTAAAAAATATAGCAATGAGCACTCTACAATTTATCCAAACAACACCCGAACAATTAGCCGAGCTAATAAATGAGGGAGTAAAAAGTCAATTTGAAAACTTTAAAAAAGACTTCTCTACACAAACAGCAAATGATGAACTTTTAACACGAAAAGAAGCTTGTGAGTTCCTTAAAATAGACTCAAGTACTCTTTGGGCTTGGACTAATAAACAAAAGGTTAAAGCCTATGGAATCGCCAATAGACGTTATTATAAACGTAGTGAACTAATCGAAAGTTTAAAACCTTTAAAAAAATAAAAGGCTATAAGAGCGTCAAAATCTCAATATAGCCTTATATACTTTTAGCGGTATAAATATACGAAATTTTTGACACTTAAAAGCCTTCTTCAATGAAGAGGTTTGACAAGGAAACTACTAAATACCAGCGAATATATTTCTCAGGATGTTTTAAAACAATGTTTTGAAATTGGCAAACATAATTTTGTCGATAAGGTAGTTTGTGGTAATGGTTTTAGTACCGCTTTTTTAATGTTACCCCCTCCAGAAGGTAAACACAATATTATTATCGTTCCCAACAAAGCTGTAATCATTTCCAAAGAAAAAGCCTATCAAAAAGGTGAGATTAATACTGAAAACAGGATTACTTTTCATTACAAGGAAAGTGATGATAATTTCCATTCTCCGGGTGATATTTTGATGTTTGTTGCGGACACCTTTATTATCCAATTAGAAAAGCTATTAGAGAATCGTCATTCAATAGGGTACATTTTAATAGATGAGGCACACACAATTGAACAAGGAGCCTCATATCGCCATAAACTAAGGGGTTTTTATAATATAATTGCTCCATTTATTAAAAACAGCGCAGTCGTTTCCGTTACAGCCACTCCAAACAAATTTTCTCCGGTTGATATTCGTATTATTAACTCCCAAATTCAACCTAAAACTATAAATGTTACAAGAAACAAGTTAGCATCCATAAATAGGATAATTAAAGCATTAAAGGGAGGTAAAAAGGTTTATGTAGCTACAAATGATTGGAACATAATTTACCTTTTACGAAACAATAGAACTCGAATTTTAGAAGCAAACTTTATTATAGGGGATAACATATTTAGGAGCTTAGTAGACAAAGTAAAACTAATTCATAATGAGGATAGCAACTTGGTAATTGGTAGCAGTAGGAGTTTTGAAGGGATGGATTTAGTGGGTAAGGATTGGCACGTCTACTTTTTTGAAAGTAGAGGTCGAGATTTTGAAACATTTTACATTAGCAATTTATATCAAGCTATTAGCAGACCTCGCCAAGGAGCATCATATATTGAATACTGTAGAAGTGAGGCTACAAAATTAAGAGAGCCTGAAATTAGCCATAAATCAATTGATGAATTTATTGCAGATGACGCAAAATCAACTGAAAATAAAATGAAAAAGAAATACAAAGGCAATAATCCCTATGTAATATTCAAATGCGAGGATACAGGGTTCCATAGTATAAAAAAAGATTACACCGCTATTAATTTACTTGAAGAAGCTAAATTATACGATTCAGGTTTTACTGATTTTAAAGATTTTTTAGATGTTCGTAAACTAACCATTAAAGAACTTAACGAAGCTCCTGCTCAAATTGCCTATCCAAAAATAAAAAAGACCACTAAAGTTGCTTATTTACTTTTTAATAAAGAGCTGATTAAGGAAAAAGACCTTTTTGGGGATAATTACAGAGTTGGACACTTTAGATGTTATAAACCAAAAGACTATTTTGAAGCTGTTGAAAAGTACCTAAGAAACAAGAATTATGATGGTGAATATAAATTCCTACTAAGAGAATTAAAAGGTTATGAAATGTTATTGCCAGTTATAAATAAGGGCGATTATGACCCTGTTGGTAGAATTACAAGGAGAGCAATTGTTCAATACAATAAATGGCATAAAAATGACCCCAACAACAGTGGTCAACGAGATAAAGCCCGTAATGAGTTCATAGATTCATTAGATACTAAAATCAGAAAATTAATAGTCTTATTTATAAATAAACGAATAAAAGAACCCTACACTATTTCCGGTAATAGGCAATATTCCAATATTGTACTATGTCCTGCAGATTTAATTAAAGATGTCTGTAATGAAATGGGAATAACTTTTACACAAGTCGATATAAGAACAGCCTTTAGCAGAATAATTTATGCTTTAAATGGGCTGGCATTACCAGATGACTTTTATGGTCCAAACAAAAAAAATAAGAAGCAAATAAATATTTTTCTTAACAATTTTTTCTATGATTCCAAAATAAACACAGCAAAGAAAGACCAAAAACACGAGGCTAAAAGAAGGTTTGCACGTTATGGATTTGATGAGAATGTAATTAACTGGCTAATCGACAACTTTTTTGAATGTAAGTATAGAGGGGATTTCTTTAATTATTTAGCTTGGCACGAAAAGATAATAATGGGGGAAGTGAAGAAATTAATCAAAATGGATTTGAACGATGGCTGTATCCGTAAACACGATGAACTTATGCTTTTTAACAATACCCAAGACTTATCCTTTCTAAATAATTTTGAGTATTTAGGTCAAAGGGGGTGGTTTAATATTGAAAAAGAACAAATGACTACTGAAATTGAATCTGAAAAAGTCGGAAATTTAAGAAAAAACGGTCAAATATCTTTATTTTCCGACCAATAAACCCAATGATAGCAATGGCAGAGATGCTATGCGTCTATCATATAATATATACAAGTACTGATTAAAGTATTCATTACTTTTTAAACATATTAGTTGAGAAAACTTTAGAAGGGGATTAATGACCAATTTTTATTTTTCCTTTAAAAGACTGCTGTAAAACTTTAATTGTTTCTGCTGAAAAATACCAATAACAATTTTCAGGTCCATTTAGACCTACATTTCGAAATATTTTAAGATCTGGACACATAACAACTCCAAATAGCATTTTAGTGTCTTCGTTTGCAATTGAATTAACAGCAACAGCAGGACTCTTTACAATTGCAATTGCATTAATTTGCCCACCTATTGATTCATATAAAGGTAAATTTTTATATTCACCTCGATATTCCAATTTCCAATTTATTAGTTCTATTGAAAACCCTGTGCTTGTTTCAAATGTATTCATCTTTTTTTATTCAATTTTTATTTTATCAATTTCTTTCATTAGCCTATCGGTTTCTGATAGGGCAACTATAATTTTTTGATAATGCAAAATATCCTCAAAGCTTAAAGTTCTACCTTTTCGGTCTTTTAACCATTTTTGAGCAGGTTGATAACCTCCAATATAAAATTCCCAAGCTGAAATAGGTACATCGGCAAAATATTGGGTGTCGTTAATATGAACTGCGCCTAAATAGTCGGGGTAATTTGTTTCTCCGTTTTCGCCTAAAATACTATTTGAATAATCATAGCAAACAAAATATGGTTTTACAACAATGTTATCACCATCTTTAGGGTAACTTGTAATATAATTTTCAACTACTGGGCTTTCCAATAAATGTATTTGACGTATTTCACGGCCAAATTGTACCAGTTTCCAAAATGTTTCTGTATTTTTTGGATAAGGCACACGCGGAAAATCTATTTTCAAAAACTCTTTATACTTTTCTCTGTACGTTGGCGAATGTAACACTGCATAGATATAATCTAATATATCAATTGGCGCAAAGGTGTTTTCTGTTGTATCTTTTTCGTTGGTAAATGTTAAACTTAATTTTTCAGCTATTTGTTCTACAATTTCTGTATTTAAATTTGGTGTTCTTTCCGTTATTTGCCCGATGGATTGTTGACCGTTGGTTTCTGGATAAATGTAAAGAGGAAATATTGAATTTGAATCATATGCACTGCAAAGTTTATGTGTAATTATTTTGTTAGAAATAAAAAAACAATTATCCTCCTTATTAATTTTAGGAATCACCAAGCCTAAGTTTTCTCCTTTGATAAAATTAACCATATATTTTTCTCTACCCCAATCAACCATAAAAGGATTGTAATAAATAAATCTATCGTCAAAAGGTCTATGAGAAACTCTTTTAATAATATCAGAATGATTAAATTCTTTTATTTTATTTCTTGCTTCGGATAATTTCCAACCTCTTGAATCACCCGCTAAATATTTACCATCTTTTTTAGTGCTAAAAAAGTGATTTCGTATTTGTTCATCTGTAAAGTTGATGTTTGTAAAATACTCGATATTTTCAATTAACTCCTCCTTCTTGTCATTAATTACTAAACTATCTCTGGCGGTTACAATACCTGTTACGTTTACATTAAAAAGCTCATCAATACCAATACAACTCTTATAATCATTTATGCCCAAATTATTTTTTGGCACAAAAAATAAATATGGTTTTTTAGGATTTAATTCTTTAAAATCAATATTTTTCAATGAATTATCAGAAAGAAAATCATACTTCATTTCTCGTTTTCCAAATAAATCATAATGAAATACTTTTCCTAATTCATTAGTTTTTTTCTTTCCTGTTTTAACAAATATATTTATTGATACTCCTTGTTGAATATCGAATACATTCATATCAATACTTCCATCGGGTGCAGTTTCTTTTTTATTACTATTTCCATGTAAATCAATCGTATAAATTTTATCGTAGGTTTTTAATAAATTCCAACGCATACCTCTAAACGTAGGATTGTCTAAAAATCCATGAGGATTTATAAAAGCCATGACACCACTGCCATTTTTTTCAATAAAGTGTTGGCCATATCGTAAGAATTTCACATAATCATCATTTAACCAATGTTTACGTTCTTTAAAATGTACTCCATCAACATATTTGTAATCTTCAATCAAATCACTAATCCATTTACCATTATTTGAAGAAATACCACTATACGGAGGATTTCCAATAATGCACATTACGGGTGTGTCGCGTTTTATATGGTTGGCTTCATTGGCTTCACTACTTAACCAATTTGCAAATAATGTACCTGTATCTGGGTGAAATTCTTCCAAGCTGTTGGTTAAATAGACACGAGTACGTTGGTTTGTGGTGGGTTTAAAACCAGTTTCTTTTAACAATAAATCTAATTGCAAATGTGCCATTGCATAACTCGCCATTAACAATTCAAAACCATTTAAACGTGGTAATAAATTATTTTCAACATAACTACTCCAAATGCCTTCTTGCCCTTTAAATTTTTTGTGTACGAGTTTAATTACTTCGGCTAAAAACGTTCCGGTACCCGTAGCAGGGTCTAAAATTTGTACTTTGTGAACTTCTTTTTCTTCTTGTTTGTAACCCGATTTGAAGTTTTTATCGGGCATTTGTGTATTTACCTTTATTTTGGTTTTAGAAGTATCTGCCAAGCCTTGTGGTAAGTCAAATTCAGTTTTTAAAATGTCATCAACTGCACGCACGATAAAATTAACTACTGGTGCAGGAGTGTACCAAACGCCACGAGCCTTACGTAACTTTGGGTCGTATTCACTTAAAAAGGTTTCGTAAAAATGGATGATTGGGTCTTCCATTTTTGTAGATTTTCCGAAGTTTTTTAGGATTTGTTCAACATTACACGCTAAAAATATTTCGGTTAAGTTATCTACAATCCATTTAATACGGTCGTCAATATCGGGACCTGCAATGTAACCAAACAGTTTTCTTAAAAATGGATTGGATCTTGGAATAAGTTCAGCAGCTTCCTGACGACTAAAAGTTTCTAAAGTTGGGTCGTGCAAACGCGCTGCAAACAAACCGTAGGCGATAGTTTGTGCATATACATCGGCAAATCCTTTGGGTGTAATATCGTGTATTAAAATATCTTTAAATGCAAGCATTTGCTCTTTAAGTGTGCTGTCTTCATTATGAGTTTCATCACTTGTTAAAGCCTTCTCAATAACATCAGAAAGCAGACGGGCTTTGCCCGCCATCATTTCTGCTAATTTTTTTGAACTTTTTATGGTTTGCCCAACGTGTGTGCAAAAATCTTTGATTAAATTTTCAAAGGCTACAAAATTCTCGGGAATTGGTTTAATTCCTTTTTCAGTAATTTCTCCAATGGAAATTTTGGTAATAAATACGCCATCGTTGTATAAATGGAAGTCTAAATAGTCGGTAAAAATTAGATTATTCAACGATGCTTTGTATCGGTCGAATTGCTCTTTGTTTCCAGTTTTCTTTTTACCGTCTAAATCTTTGTCGCCAATATCTTTTGCTTCAATAAACCCAACGGGAATATCCTTTTTGGTTAGAATGTAATCAGGTGCTCCACAAGATTGTCGTTTGGGTTCGTTAGTTGCTCTAATTTCTTTGACTAAACTTTCAAGTAGTTGTTGTAAATCTCCTCTAAATGTGTGTTCTGTTGCGTTTCCTAAAAGGTAGCGTTGGTTTATATTGTCAAGGTATTTTTCAATAGTCATTTTTTTTCAATTTTTTATTCAAAGCGTATGCTAAAATAACTTTTTTGTTTTAAGCATCGGCAATAGAAAGAAAAAAACAAATGTGCTATTCGCGCGGTTGGAAAATCGGATATTTTTCGGTTTTAGCAAACTGTAATTAATTCTATAGTCGATTTGAAAGCTTATATTTATGACTAATATTAAGTTCAGGGTTGTGCTTTTTTATTAGTTCCTTTTCTAATTCTTTTAATTTATTTATGTCAGACACTTCAAAATATTTTAAATATAATTTTTCTATTATAAAATTAACAGTTCCAACTCCAGGTTTTATTAGATAATTCCTCCCTATATTTTTTCTAAACGCACTTTGGTCAATTCCTGCTTTCAAAACACCTTTAACTTCTTTCATTATTGGATGTTTTAATTGAAATTTATCTTTTTCTTGACTGTGTTTCTCACTTCTATATTCAATATATTTTGGATTAAGGTGCTGTCTAACAATTCTATTGTAGAGCCCATTAATTCCAGAACCTGTTCCTATATATATTAATTTGTCTGTTTCATTCTTGAACCAAAAATAAATCCCAGTATTTCTTGGTGTTTTTTCTCGTGCGTCTTTTGGGTTAACTCTTTTTAAATCTTCAAATTTCATTTTTTTCTTTATAGTTGCCAACGTTAAAGTATAAGCATAGTGCAGGTTTTCGAAGATAAGATTTTATTTTATCCAAAACTTTCTTGCGAGACTAAAGCTTCAATTTAGTTATAAATCCAGCATTACGCTTATACAATGTTGTAGCAAGTGGTTATTTGATTCAAATATTAAATGTTGAGTTTTCTACTAATATAAATTACATTTAAAAAACTTCAATTGGGATTTTTAATTCACAAGAATCACAATCCTAATTCAATTGATTTTAGAGTAAATAAATTAATTTGACCAATTTTATCTTTATGTATTACTATTGATAGCTTTGCAGGATATTTAAATTTCATTTCACTTAGTTTAAACGTCCAAAGCATTATCTTTAATAAATCTTCATCACTAATATTTTTATGTTCTTTTAACCGAGTGATACCAGAACCAAAAATAGGTACAGAAACATTTTTTTGAGCATAAATACGATTAACCCTATCCCAAAAATTAATTAGAAATTCAATGTATTCAGGCATAGTCAGGGTTGCTTTATTATGTTCATCAAACTTCGAAAACGCAGTAATTATGAATTCATCATATACGAATAATGTACTTAGCTTGAATTTTACGTTTTTCCCTCCTTTAGCTCTTGGACAATGCTCATTAATTATATCTGATTTATCTGAATTGTCCGTAATAAAATTGTCAAGTTCATTTACCTTATCTTTAAAGAAGCGATTAATGAAAATTCCATTAAGGGATATATTTGATATGATTTTATCATCTACTATGGTATCAAAATATTCATTAAAGGGTATTGTCTTCAAACCTTCTTCTAAAAACAAATCGCCACATTTAATATTTACATTACTTCCATCGATATCAATATTTATATTTGTTAGTTTATTTGCTCTGTACCATATGTACAAATAAATTAGAATCAACAATCCGAACGTAAAATATCCAAAATACCTTAAACAATCTTTGTATTGGTCTGGTACAATATTAAAGATTAATATAAATGATAAAATTCCAGAAATTATTGAAAAATACAGCCAGAATTTATTTCTAACGTTTTCATCTAAAAACTTAACTTTCATTATTCTTAATTTTAATAGAAGTAATCACCAGCTTTTTTTTCAGAGCCAACTCTAAAATTCGCATTATTTAGTGCTTTTCGAATAGTCTCTTTATTCATTGGAACATGTAGTATTGGAACTTTCGATTTTGAATTTCTAAAAATTGGAAGTTTGTCCCATAAAGCTATCACAGTATTATTAAAACGTGTATTATCGTTGTTAAGCAAATCTTCTTTCGTTTTAAAATCGGGATAAACTACAATTATGGGTAGTTCAAGAGTATTAATTCCATATTCTATTTCTTCTCTTAATGCCCTTGAACTTTTTGTATTATCACTTAAATATAAAATGATATTTTTTGAATTTCTTAATCTTTGTCTAAGTCTTGGCTTAAGTGTTAACTCCCAATCACTATTATCACGGACATTATAAGTAGTGTCATGAGCATTATTAAAAGGATAGGTAGCATCAGAACCTTTCCATGCTTTTAATATACCGTAATAACAAAAATCTTTTGTTGCGTGAGCTCCGAGAGATGATTCACTAAAAGGTTCACTAACATAAAATGCACTGTAATTCTTACTCATAATTTATAATCTTAATTTAAGTTGGTTAATATTATTTTTTTTATGCGGAGTCTTTTGAACCATTGGCTATATCGAGTTTTTATATGATTTGTGTGACCCGAAAATCGTTTGTTGGCTTTTATTGTTGCAATTTTTTTTATTAGATTCATAGCGCCATCGAATTTAGGAAAATATATGACAAGTAGCGCCTTAAATTGGTATTTATTGTACATACAACTCAAAATCGGCAACACACGCATATGCGCCCAGAGCCCTGAAGAGTGAGGGCGTGTTTTTTTATAGTATTTAATAAAAACAGAAAGACTACTTTCTGTATATACGTATGTACACAATAAAATCAAAAATTACGTGTGGGTGGGTGGCGTGTCAAGGATGGGGGGGGGCTGTTTTTTTTAGAAACAGAAGAATAGAAATTGAAGTTAAGGTAATTTGTATGTATAATGATAGTATTTTATAGAGATTTGTTATTAGTTTGTGTTAATAACCACAACTTATTTAAATTTAATACAATAAATTAGCTGTGAAATATTTAATAATAAATGCTATGAAAAAAATAATATTAATGATTGGCTTAGTTTTAATTTCGTTTTCTTGTTCAAATAAGGAAGATGATTGCAGATTAGATAGATTAGAGCTTATTGCAAAATATGATATGTTAATGAGTGGAGCTACGCCTGAGAAAATATCAGTATTAAAAATGGAACTTGACGCTAAATTACGCAATTTAGATTGCTAAACAACTTCAATTATATTGTGAACGTTCAAATGAAGGTATTCGTTAATTTGAGAGAGTTCCCAACACATAAAAATGAAGTTTTTTAAGGCTAAAACTAAATACCGTACAATTATCGTACAATTCATAAAATAGAAAAACCGCAACCCTTTGATTATAAAGTGATTGCGGTTTACTTTGGTGGGCAATGAGGGGTTCGAACCCCCGACCCCCTCGGTGTAAACGAGGTGCTCTGAACCAGCTGAGCTAATTGCCCTTAGCGGTCGCAAATATATGACTTGATTTCTAATACACAAAGCTTTTTTGAAAAAAAATGTAATAAATTTTAATTTTTTTAGGATAATAAAATAGTCAAGGTTTTCTTAAAAAAAATCATAATAAAAAGCGCTGAACCAAATGGTTCAGCGCCAATAAATTAATCATTTTTTATTTTGCAAGCTCAGGAACATTATGGTAAATATAATCTCCATGTCCATCAAACATTTTATTGTATCCTTTAAAAAATTCTTTTCTTTTAGCTTCATCAGGCCAATGTGCCTTAACCAATTTATCAGTTTCATCAAAGGAACTTTCAATATCAGCCAATTTATCAAATACAAATACTTCAAGGGCATCTCGACTGTTTGCCCCCCATTGATGTCTGTGTGTATAATATCCTTTCACAAAAGAATTCTTCATTGTAACATTTTCAAAGTATTCCTTAAAACCAGATCCTCCTTGTACTAATTTATTCATTTTAACATAAAACAACAATGGTTCTTTAGAATCAGTTTTAAGCGGCTTTGTAAAGGCCATTGACGCATAAATTTCATCACTATGCATTGGACTGTAATAACTGTTTTGTTTTTTTAAAAATGCACTTCTCGCTTCCTCATTTGGCCAGCCTTCTTTAATTAATTTAGAGGTAATATCATTTGCCTTTTCAATGTCTTCCCAATTTTTGTAAACTGAAACAAAAAGTACTTCAGAATTGTCTGGAGTAAAATAATGGGTATAATAACCAGAACCAATAATTAAATCGTTTTTCATAGTTACCTTATCAAAGTATTCTTTTTCTGTTTTTAACCAATCAGAATAGTCTGTGCCTGAGTCAGAACTCCAATGTCCAGTTGTAACTGTTAGAAAAACAGGTTTAAATTCTTCTTTTTGCGCATCCTGCGCGGTTGCTTTTGTGTTGAGCATAAGCAGGAATACAAGTATTCCAAACGAAACATTTTTAATTGTTTTCATAAGTAGATAAATTTAGTTAGTAATTAAAATAAAATAATAATTTACAGCCAGATAACTGGATTAAATAGTTAAACAAGAAATTTTGTTAAAAAAATAACAATATTAATAAATAAAAATTATGAGGTTTATTGTAGCAATTTGGAGTTGTAATTGCTATTAAGGTCCGTTACAAAATAGGTAACCTTGTTGTAATAATTTTCTAAATATAATAATTTTTGGTTATAAAACAATAAAACAGAAAATTATTTCACTTATAATTATACAATCAATAAATTTTTAAAAATTATTTTAAACAACCTCTGCGACCACAAAAGTGCTTCCTCCAATAAAAATAAAATCGTTTTTACCTGCTGTATTCAGTGCCGTTTTGTAGGCAATATCAACCGAGCTGTAAGCCTCACCCATTAATTGAAATTTGGCGCAATGCTGTTGAAATTCTACTTCATTTAATCCTCGTGGAATATTTGGTTTGCAGAAATAATAAATAGCATTTTTCGGAAATAAAGGCAGTACTTTTTTTAAATTTTTATCATCTACAACCCCTAAAACAATGTGAAGCTGATCATATTTTTCTTCCTCTAACTGTTTGAGCACATAGCGCAAACCTTCCGCATTATGAGCAGTATCGCATATTGCTTTTGGCTGCTCGTTTAAAACTTGCCATCTGCCCAAAAGCCCTGTGTTTTTTACCACTTTTTGAAGTCCTTTTTTTATGTTTTTTTCTGAGATAACAAAACCTTTCTTTTTTAAAACAGCTATTATTTGAAGGACAGTTTTAATATTATGTATTTGATAGGATCCTTTCAAATCTGATATATAGTTAATATTCTCATTGTTTGAAGCCAAAAATAAGGGGGCAGATTTTTCATTCGCAATTTTCTCAAAAACTGGGAATACTTCTTTTTGATATTCTCCAATAACCACAGGAACTTTATGTTTTATGATTCCTGCTTTTTCAAAAGCGATTTCCGGCAAGGTTTCGCCTAGAAACTGTGTATGGTCATAACCAATATTTGTAATTACAGAAACTTCCGGCATAATAATGTTGGTTGAATCCAGCCTTCCTCCTAATCCAACTTCAATCACAGCAATATCCACTTTGTGTTTTGCAAAACATTCGAATGCCAAACCTACCGTCATTTCAAAAAATGAAAGATTATTTTCTTCAAAAAAAGATTTGTTGCTTTTTATGAAGTTTACTACTTCAATTTTCTTAATGAGTTTACCATTGATTTTAATGCGTTCCCTAAAATCCTTTAAATGGGGTGATGTATACAAACCGACCTTGTAACCCGCTTCCTGCAAAACAGAAGCCAGCATATGGCTTGCGGAACCTTTTCCGTTGGTTCCGGCCACGTGAATGGTTTTAAATGTTGTTTCAGGAAAATGAAGGTGCTCCGAAAGCGCAATACTATTGGTTAAATCTTTTCTGAAGGCTGTTTTTCCTTGCCTTTGGTACATGGGCAATTGCGAAAACATCCAGGTTAGGGTGTTTGTATAATCCATTAAAAATTATTGAGACAATGAAAATCTATATTTTATAACGCCAATTTGCTTGGAAGGCGCATTTGAATCGGGCTGCCATGTTGTTTTTAAAGCGGCTTCTTTTGCTTGTGACAACAAACACCCTGCGGTATTGGTAGATCCTTTTATGCCTGGAGTTGCATGAATCACTTTTCCGTAAACATTTACTTCAATACTTACCACAACCAACCCCTCTTCATCACATATATAGTTTGGCTTTGGCCTGCTTATTGGTTTTCTGTTTCCCAATTTGTAATCGCCCTCTCCTCCACTGCCACCATTTCCATAGTAGCCATTTGCGTTTGGATCACCGGTTATTTTTCCTTTGTCTCCGGCGGTATTGTCATCTCCTTGTCCGCCAGTTGCTGTTCCGTTGCTATTACTCACTCCTCCGATTAAAGCATCTAATTTTTTTCTTTTTTCAAGTTCTTCTGCTTGTTGCTTTGCAATTGCTTCCTGTCGGGCTCTTTCTTTTCTGGCAACTTCATCAGCTTTCTTTTTTGCTTCAAGTTGTTTTTTTATGACAATGGCATCTTCTGTATTTTGTGTAAGCACTTCTTCAGCTACCTTGGGAGCCTTTTGTGTTACTTGTTCTTTTACGGCTTCCTGTTTTACGATTTCTTGTGATGCTGCTCTTAAAGGTTCGGTAGGCTGAATATTCCCCATTCCTACCTCAGAAGTACCAAAATTTAAGGCAATCCCAAATTCTTCGGGAGGATCTAAATAGGTCATTCCAAAGAAAAAAAGTGACACTACTAACAGGCTCATCACTAAACTTGTTAATACGGCTGACTTTCGTTTATGTTCTGTATCTAATAATCTTGACATATTTTTATTTTGGACGAACTGCCAATATTACTTTATATCTATTTCTGTTTGCAATATCCATAACTTTTACTGCTTTTTCAATAGGAACGCCTTCTTCTGCCCTTAAAACTATGGTAGGCTCCTCTTTTCCTGCCAATAATGCCAGCAAATCTTGTTCCAACATTTTCTCATCTGCTATTTTGTTGTCAATATAAAAATCCAAATCCTTTGTAATGGTTACTGAAGTGGCTTTTTTATTTTCAGTTTTCCCACTTGCTTTTGGCAGCAAAATATCCAATGCACTAGTGGTAACCAATGTTGATGTGATCATAAAAAATATAAGCAACAAAAAAACAATGTCGGTCATGGACGACATACTAAATTCCGAACTTATTTTATTTCTGCCTCTTATATCCATTTTAAATTGGTTCGTTTAACAAGTCTAAAAATTCTACTGAATGTGCTTCCATTTCATACACTACTTTATTGGTTCTCACCACCAAATGATTGTATTGAATATAGGCAATAATACCAACAATTAAACCTGCTACAGTGGTAGTCATAGCTGTATACAATCCATCGGAAAGCATTTTAATATCTATTGTTCCCCCAGCATTCGCTATTTCGTGAATGGCTATAATCATACCAATAACAGTTCCCAAAAATCCAAGCATAGGCGCGGCTCCTGAAATAGTGGCCAACACGCTCACATTTTTTTCAAGTTTGTAAATTTCCAATCTTCCGGCATTCTCAATGGCGGTATTTATATCGGCCAGTGGTTTGCCAATTCTGGAAACGCCCTTTTCAATCAATCTTGATGCAGGGGAGTTTGCCTGTGCACATAAAACTTTTGCGGAATCAAGTTTTCCATTTGACACATAATCCCTAATCTGATTCATAAAATTGCTGTCGGTTTTTGAAGCTGCTTTTATGGCAAAATATCTTTCAAAATAAATATAAAAAGAGACGGTTAATAAAACTAAAAGTATGGCGATGATTATTTGGCCACCCAAACCTCCATCCATAATAAGGTTGTAAACAGAAAGCGATTTTTCTTCAGAAACAGTTTCCTGTAAAATTTCAGTTGAATCTTGTAGCATAATTAAAAACGTTGGATTATTTTTTTAGTTTTATTTTATTTTCATTAAACGAAAATATGAATTTAAAATTGCATTTAATTTTTTTTATAAAAAAACCCGAGATCAATCTCGGGAAGTTCTATTATTAAAAAGTAAAATTCCTCATCAGCATAAAAGCAATTGACCCGGCAACAAAACCGGCTGCTGCCAGCCAAGTTATTTTTTTGAAGTACCACATGAAATTAATTTTCTCCAACCCCATAGCCACAACTCCAGCTGCAGAACCTATAATTAACATGCTTCCTCCTGTCCCTGCTGAAAACGCAACAAAATGCCATAAATGAGCATCTATTGGCTCCTGAAACATTCCCATACTGGCAGCTACTAAAGGAACATTGTCAATAACTGCTGAACCAACACCTAAAGCCATAACCACAATATCGGTATTTGGAACCATTATTTTCAGGGCTTCCGCACCATTAAATAAAATCCCTAAAGATTCTAAAGCGGCGACTGCCATTAATATTCCAAAGAAAAATAATACACTCGGCATTTCAATCCTTGACAATGACTTATGGACTGGACTATGAAACCCTACATGATCATCATCTGTAACATTTGAAAGATTAAATTGAAATCTGCTGTATATTTCTGCAAAAACACCCATAACGGACAATGACAACATCATACCAACATATGGCGGTAAATGAGTAATTGTTTTGAATACAGGAACAAAAACGATAGCGGCCAAACCTAAATACAGCATTCTTGGGCCATACTTACTTTTTAAGCCATCATCTTCTATCACATGGTCTATATTTCCTTGAAACGGTTTCATATATGAAGCAATAAACACAGGAACAACCATACATACTAGTGATGGAATAATTAAATATTCCATCAATTTTGACGAAGTGACTTTTTTACCAATCCAAAGCATGGTTGTCGTAACATCGCCAATGGGTGACCAGGCGCCGCCTGCATTTGCTGCAATAACTATTAAACTGGCAAACCAAATCCTCGTTGTTTTATCATCTATTATTTTTTGAAGAATGGTAATTAATACAATTGTGGCAGTTAAGTTGTCTATAATTGATGACAATATAAAGGCTAAAAATGCAAAAATCCACAATAATTTTTTCTTGCTTTTTGTTTTAACAAAATCTTTAATGGTTGAAAAACCATCAAAATAATCTATAATCTCAACAATAGTCATGGCACCCAATAAGAAAAATAGGATTTCTGCAGTTTTCCCCAAATGATGTAGCAGTGTTTCCTCCAATAAGTGACGTCTTTCCGCTAAAGAGAAATCAGCAAAGCCTTCAACCAGTTTATGTCCGGCAGAATTGAACCAATTTGGAAATGTGTCAATTCCGAAAGCCACCAAAGCCCATAGAATTGACATCATTGCCAATGCTGGAATAAGCTTGTCCACTTTTAAATTATGTTCTAAGGCAATTGCCAGATAGCCTAAAATGAAGATTACTACAATAATTGATTCCATGTTTTTATTTAAAGTTTAAATTAATTGTTTTAAGGCTATTTCAAAAGCAGTTTTACAAATCTGCTTTTTATCTGAATTTCTTTTATGTGTTTTTTCCAATGCGTTCTTTATAGTATTTGAGGTATCTTCAAAAATAGCGGCATCTTTCATGGGCAATTCCACTCTCGATTCCATTAAATAGGCAAAAACGCGTGCAATCCCACAATTTGAAATAAAATCGGGCAGTAAACTTACTTGCTTATCGGCAAACTCCATAATAGGTCCGAAGAAAATTTCCTTGTCGGCAAAAGGAACATTTGCACCGGGAGAAATAACTTCCAGTCCAGATGCAGCCATTTTTGTCACTTGTTCTTGAGTAACCAAACGTGACGCAGCTGCAGGAACAAAAATTTCTGCAGGCAAAGACCAAATTTTTTCGTTAATTTCATCAAAAGGAATCATATTTTTGGCAGCCAATTGGTTGCCGTTTTTTTCTAAAAATAAGGTTCTCATTTCTTCCAGAGTGAATCCGGATTCATTTATTAAACCTCCGTTTCTGTCAATAATCCCGACCACTTTAGCGCCCAATTGCGTTAAATAATAAGCCGATGCAGAACCAACATTTCCAAATCCCTGTACAATGGCACGTTTTCCTTTAATGGAACCTCCATAAATATTGTAATAATGTTTTACGGCTTCGGCAACGCCATAGCCCGTTAACATATCTGCTACTGTAAACTTTTTAGACAAATCAGGTGAATATTCAATGTCTTCAATCACCTTTATGACACCAAATCGCAACTGGCCAATTCTGTTAATTTTCTCTGCTTCAGTAGGTTTAAAATGTCCATTAAAAACGCCTTCCTGCGGATGCCAAACACCACAATCCTCGGTCATCGGTATAACCTCATGGATTTCATCCACATTTAAATCGCCACCGGTTCCGTAATAATGCTTTAATAAAGGAGAAACGGCTTTATACCATCGTCTTAAAACTTCTTCTTTTCTAGGGTCGTTCGGATCAAAATTAATACCAGATTTGGCACCGCCAATTGCAGGACCAGAAACGGTAAATTTCACTTCCATTGTTTTCGCCAATGAAAGCACTTCATTTATATCCAATCCTTTGCGCATTCTTGTTCCTCCGCCCGCAGCACCGCCGCGCAATGAATTTATAACTGTCCAGCCCTCAGCTTCGGTTTCTTGGTCTTTCCAATGAAATACAATTTCGGGTTGTTTATTTTCGTACTTTTTTAATAATTTTTTCATCCTTGATTTTAACTAATTATGACATTAATATACTTACTGTTCTTAATAAATTTACTGCTGTTTTAAATATAATTCCCCCAAAAGGAGGTCACATTTGTGTCATAATTTAGTTGTTAGGCATTATTAATAAAAGTTTCAAGTGCAACAAATATAATAAAAACTTAGTCACTAATGGTGAAGATTTTTCATAAGCAATTGTCTTTCCTTCTCTAAATAACTCAAGCAAACCATTCTATTGATTTTCAGAACATAAACTTATTAAAAAGATAAATAAAGAAACATAATAAGATATATTTTCAATTTTTTGGGTCTATTTTATTCATTTATAAAAAATACTGACATCTTTAAAATACAATTTCCCCTATTTTTATCAAATATGTAAAATTTAACCTAAAAAATATTTATATTTGAACTAAAAATAAATTTTATATAAAACTCTTATTAATTATGGATTTTAATCTGTCTGAAGAACAAATCATGATACGCGATGCCGCTCGTGATTTTGCTCGTGCTGAACTTTTGCCGGGCGTAATTGAACGCGATGAAAAACAACAATTTCCCGCTGAACAAATAAAAAAAATGGGGGAACTTGGGTTTTTAGGAATGATGGTTGATCCAATTTATGGTGGAAGCGGTTTGGATACGGTATCTTATGTTTTGGCCATGGAAGAAATTTCAAAGATTGACGCATCGGCTTCCGTAGTGATGTCTGTAAATAATTCTTTGGTTTGTTGGGGGATTGAAACTTTTGGAACCGAAGAACAAAAACAAAAATACCTGGTTCCGCTTGCAAAAGGAGAAATCATCGGCGCTTTTTGTTTAAGTGAACCTGAGGCTGGCTCTGACGCCACTTCACAGCGCACTACCGCAATAGACAAAGGTGATTATTATTTGTTAAATGGAACAAAAAACTGGATTACCAATGGAAACAACGCGAGTGTTTATATTGTAATTGCACAAACCGATGTTGCAAAAGGACATAAAGGAATCAATGCCATTATTGTGGAGAAAGGAATGCCGGGTTTTGTTGTTGGAAATAAAGAAAATAAATTGGGAATTAGAGGGTCTGATACACATTCTTTAATGTTTACCGACGTAAAAGTACCCAAAGAAAATAGAATTGGCGAAGACGGATTCGGATTTAAATTCGCCATGAAAACACTTGCAGGAGGAAGAATAGGAATTGCCTCGCAAGCTTTAGGAATCGCTTCGGGAGCTTATGAATTAGCCTTAAAATATTCTAAAGAACGCAGGACATTTGGAAAAGAAATTAGCCATCACCAAGCAATTGCGTTTAAACTGGCAGATATGGCAACTTCTATTGAAGCCTCAAGACTTTTATGCATGAAAGCTGCGTGGGAAAAAGACCAACACCTTAACTATGATTTAAGTGGTGCCATGGCAAAATTATATGCTGCAGATACCGCCATGAATGTAACCGTTGAAGCTGTCCAAATTCACGGTGGTTATGGTTTTGTAAAAGAATATCACGTGGAACGATTAATGCGTGATGCCAAGATTACCCAAATTTATGAAGGAACTTCTGAAATCCAAAAAATAGTGATTTCAAGATCCATATTAAGCTAAATAGTATTGAGAGTTGAGAATTAACTTTTAACTTTTAACTTTTAACTTTTAACTTTTAACTTTTAACTTTTAACTTTTAAAAACCTGTGAAGCGAACTTCACAGGTTTTTTTTTAAATGTTAACCATAAAATAATAAATGAATGAATGTTTATTCATACATTTGCACCCTAAATTGAAAAATTATGGCCCGCAAAATTGATGAAGACAAAATAGCGCGAATTAAAACTGCTACAATGAAAACAATAGTTGATTATGGCATTGAAGCCACAACCATTGCAATGATCGCAAAAAACGCAAATGTCAGCGGCGGCTACTTATACCGTACCTACAGTGGTAAACAAGAATTAATAAATGAATTGTTCTATGATAAAATCTCTTCATTATATCAGGAATTGGAATTTCTTATCGCATTAAATAACGCAAGCATTGCTCCAATTATAAGGGCTTTTGTGCAAAACAGGATTGTTTATTCTTTGAATGAACCTGTAGCTTCAAAATTTTTTTTCCAATTGCTGCATAATGACAATTTTTCATTGACAGAGGAACTTAAAAATAAGAGTTTATCCTTAATGCAAAAAATAAAAGAAATAGGCCTTAATGCTGAACAAATTTCTAACAGTGTTAGTTTGTATCAATTGTATTATCACATTTTTGTGTATGTGGTGAATTACATTCATTTCAAAAGAAACAACATATTTGAAAGTCAGGATTTAATGAATGACGATGTAACCTATTTAACAAACAATATTTTGAATTTTTTAAAAAGATAACTCAATGATTACGATGTTTAAAAAATTGGTTTTAACACCAACACTTAAAAATTTAACCTTCCTTTTATGTTTGTTTGGCGCTTTTTTAAATGCGCAAGAGCTTACTTTAAAAGAAGCGCATAAATTAATGTTGGCTGAAAATGGAGAAGCAAAAGCTTCTATGTTTGAAGTAAAAGCCATGGAAGAAGAAAACAAAGCCACTAAAGGATTAAGATTGCCTACAATTGGTGTTTCCGGAACTTATTTAAGGCTGGATAAAGATATTGCCGTTGATTTAAATGCACAACGCGATATGGTTGGTAGTTTATTGGAAATTTCCAGTGCTCAAGCAGTTTTAGGAGATTGGAATGTCACTTTACAAGAAAAGAATTTTGGTTTTGCAGCGGTAGATATTGCGATGCCAATATTTGCCGGCGGGAAAATTAATGCTGCGAACAAAGCTTCTGAAATTAAATTGGGTTTATCTGAAAATCATCATCAAATAAAAGAAGATAAATTAACCATAAATTTAATAACCAATTTTTATAAACTGAAACTGGCTAAAGAAGCTGAAATATTGCGACAAGAGGTGTATGAGGCAGTTTTACTACATAATAACCAAGCCACTAAATTTTTTGAAAACGGAATAATTCCAGAAGTTGAAACATTAAATGCAAAAGTAGCTTTATCCAATGCAAATCGTGAATTATTGGCCGTTAAAAAAGATGTCGCATTGGCAACAACAGCTGTTCAAAATTTAATAGGCATCAATGCGATTGAAGGTATTTCTGTCAGGTATATTGAGCCTGCCATTGTGAAGCCATTGAAAGAATATCAAGATGAAATGCTCCATGAAAGCAAACAATTAAAAGTTATTGAAAAAAAACATCAATTGGCTTTGGTAGGCGTAAAAGTTGAAAACAGCGATTATTTTCCAAAAATTGGCGCTTTTGGAAAATACATACCCTGGACAGATAATTTGCCATTGGTGGAGACCAAATGGTTGGTAGGTGTTGCTGCAAAATGGGAAATATTTAATGGTTTTCAAAGAGAACATAAAATAAAAGCATCAAAATATAAAGTTTCTCAGGTTGAAGAAATAGACAAGCAAGCGCGCTTAAATTTAAGAACGTATACCGAAAAATTGTACAATACAATGCAAAAGGAATTGGAGCAATACCAAAGTTTAAATGCCGATGAAGTATTTGCCAAAAAATTAAAGTTTATGCGTACACGTGCTTTTGAGGAAGGAACAGGAACTTCTTTAGAAGTGATAGATGCAACCTTAAAATTAACCGAAATTGAATTACATAAAATTAAAGCCCTATACGAGTACAATATAGCTTATGGTGAGCTCATGGTACTTATTGGCAAAACAGCATCTTTCTTAAATCAAAATTAATTATAAAATGAAAAATCCAAAATTTATAAAATCATTAATCAGTATTGTAATTATTGCAATTTTAGTACTTACGGGAGTATGGTTTTTAACCAAACCAAAAACCATTGTTTTACAAGGCAGAATTGAAGCAAGAGAAATTTATTTATCAGCTAAAATACCTACGCGTATCAATTCTTTTGAAGTAAAAGAAGGCGCAAGTGTTAAAAAAGGACAATTATTGGCAACCCTTAAAAGTCCTGAGATTTTAGCGAAAGAACAACAAGCTTTAGCTTTAAAAGAGGCTGCAAATGCTCAAAAAAACAAGGCAACTAACGGAGCCAGAATAGAGGAAATTAAAGGAGCAAAAAGTATTTATGAAAAAGCAACTGCTGCTTCAAATGTCATGAAAAAGACATTTGCCCGCATGGAGAATTTATTTAAAGATGGCGTAATTTCTGAACAACAACGAGATGAAGTATTTGCGAAAAAAGAAGTCGCAATTAAAGATCAGGAAGCTGCATTAAGTATATATCAAATGGCTTTAAAAGGAGCTAGAAATGAAGATGTTGAAGCAGCAACTGCTTTAGTGAAACAGGCAGATGGTGCTTTAACAGAATTAGAAAGTTATAAAAATGAACGTAATATTATAGCGCCTATGGATGCTGAAGTACTCAATTTTTTACCTGAAGAAGGGGAATTAATTGGTGCAGGTTATCCTGTGGTTCATTTGGTTGATTTGGCCAATAGTTATGCTATTTTAAACATTAAAGAAACCAGTTTGTCTGACTTTAAAAAAGAAGGCGTTTTTGAAGCTACCATACCTGCATTGAATAATAAAAAAGTGAAATTCAAAATTTATTATGTTGCTGCTTTGGGTGATTATGCGACTTGGAACGCAACAAAAGCTACCGGAGATTTTGATGTAAGAACTTTTGAAATTAAGGCCTCCCCCATTTCTGAAGAAACTGAATTAAGACCCGGGATGAGTATTTTAATTGATTATTCTCAATTTTTATGAGTAAAATGAAACCCTCTTTACGAATAGCAAAACGCGAAGTGGCACTGTTATTTAATAGCAGGTCTACTTTTATTTTTGCAATTGTACTCCCATTTGTTTCAATTTTGTTCTTTAACACGCTTTTAAGCGAGGGTGTGGCTCGTGATTTGCCGGTTGCAGTGGTAGATTTAGATCACACATCAGTTTCCAGAAATGTAATTGCACAATTGAATGCAACTCCAGAAATTGAGGTTGGCTTTTTCCCTTTAAATCAGCTAAAAGGAGAAGAATTGATACGATTGGGAAAGATTTATGCGGTAATTACCATTCCCCAGAATTTTGAATCGGATTTAAAAAGTGGAAAACAAGTAAAAGTTGTCAATCAGTACAATAGCAACTTGCTGTTGCCCGGAGGTTTAGAATATAAAGCATTTAGAAAAGTCATTGGAACTATTTCCGCAGGTGTAAACATTGAAAAACAACGAAAGCAAGGTGTTTCAATGCAACAGGCACTTGTTAATTTTCAGCCAATAGTGGCCAATAACAATGTATTGTCAAATCCATATACAAATTATTCGTACTATTTAAATACTGGTTTTTTAGCCATGTTTTTTCAAACATTTGTGATGTTAACCACTATTTATTGCTTTGGTACCGATTTAAAATATAGTAAAGGAAACAAATTATTAACGATTACAAAAGGAAGTTTATCGGCAATCATTATAGGGAAAGTATTGCCTTATACTGTATGGTTTTTACTGGTTGGAATCATGATGTTTTTTAGTATGTATGTTTGGCAGGATTTTCCTTTTGTTGGAAGTAAAATAGCGGTATTGGTTGGTTTGCTCTTATTAATTATTGCCAATCAATCGTATGCATTATTTTTTATTTCAATAAGCAATAGTTTTAGGGAAGCTTTAACAATAGGATCTGGTTTTGCAGCCGTAAGTTTATCTTTTTCAGGAATTACTTTTCCAATATTTGGAATGCCGAAAGTATTGCAATGGTTAAGTCAAATTTTTCCATTTACACATTTTTTCGAATTATTGTTAGATCAGTCTCAACGGGGATTTCCTGTATTTTATTCATTTAAATCGATACTGTTTTTGGTAATTCTAAGCATTGTACCTCTTTCTCTAGGTTGGTTTAAGTTAAAAAATCTATTTCTAAAAGGAGTGTTTAATCATCGCGTTTAATTATGAAATGCGCATAACGGAAACACAATACAATCACCTATGAAAATATGCGCATTACATATGACCAAAAAAACAATAAATATTTACATATGAAATGCGCATAACGCAAACACGATACAATCACCTATGAAAATATGCGCATTACATATGACCAAAAAAACAATAAATATTTACATATGAAATGAGCATAACTCAAACACGATACAATCACCTATGAAAATATGCGCATTACATATGACCAAAAAAACAATAAATATTTACATATGAAATATTTAATTAAAATATATTACAAAGCAAAAATCTCTTTTTGGAATACCCTTGCAACGGAATGGAAAGCCATAAAAACAGATAAAGCGGTAGTGAGTACTTTTTTTTCTGTAACGATAATGATATTGGTTGTTTACACCTATATTTATTCAAATGAAGTTGTAAAAGAAATACCGGTAGCAGTGGTCAATCAAGATGCTTCTAAAATGAGCAGAGATTATATTGCGATGTTAGATGCTACAGAAGGAACAAAGGCCATTTCGTCCTATACAGATTTGCAGGAAGCCAAAGTAGCTTATTACTCAAAAAAGGTAGAGGGAATAGTAATAATTCCTAAAGATTTTGAAAAAAATATTAAAAGTGGTAAGCAAACTGTGATCACTACTTTTTCTGATGCCTCAAATATGATTTTTTATAAAAGAGTATTGGGTGATGTTTCCCTAATAAACGGTTATTATAGTGCTGGTATTGCAATAAAAAAAGAAATGGCAAAAGGAGTTTCGTTTGATAAAGCTCAAAAAAATTATACGCCCATAAAAGCAATCTCCACGAGTTTATTTAATACCCATTCGGGTTACGCAACATATATAATACCAATGCTAACAGCCTTAATTGTCCAGTTGGTATTATTAATGGGTATTGGTATCATAAGTGGATCAAGGAAAGAAGATATTACTACGCACACAAATTTTCCCCGGCTATTACACAGAGGTGGAACAATTCCGGTTTTGTTGGCAAAGGCTTGTTTATACACGGCTATTTTTATGGTAATTATTCCAATTCAAATAGGAATTGTGTATACACTATTTTCAATACCCGTAAGATCCTCCTTATTTTCGATTTATATATTTTTGGTTCCATATATATTTTCAATCGTATTTTTGGGAATAACAATAAGTTCATTATTTAAAAAACGGGAAGAGTCTATTGTTTTTTTAGTTTTAATTTCTATACCGTCACTTATGTTAAGTGGATTGTCTTTTCCTGTTGAAGGATTCTCAGAATTTTATCAAGGGGTGTCAAAATTAATTCCTTCTACACCAGGTATGAATGGTTTTGTTAGGTTGACACAAATGGAGGCTTCCTTTTTTGAAGTACTGAATGAATGGAATCATTTATGGATTTTAACGGTTATTTATTTTATAACAGCCGTCATCTCTTTAAAAATTCGTGCTTATAATGAGTTACAATATCTTAAAAATCAGCAATCATTTTCTTTTTTTCATCGTCAAAAAAAGAATTGAGAATTGAACTTTTAACTTTTAACTTTTAACTTTTAACTTTTAACTTTTAACTTTTAACTTTTAACTTTTAACTTTTAACTTTTAACTTTTAACTTTTAACTTTTAACTTTTAACTTTTAACTTTTAACTTTTAAATAAAAAACCCTGTGAAATTAAAATTTCACAGGGTTTTTTATTTAAATTATTGGAATGTTAAATTCCCATTTCCGTAAATAATTCTTTTATTTTAGGATCAGATGGTCTTGCTGCATCAGCATCAACAATATTTCCTTCAGTATCAATTAAAATAAATCTGGGAATCGCATTGATGCCATAATCCAAAATAAACTGAGATTCGAAATTATTGTCAGCATATAACTGAATACCTCCCAATTGTTTGTCTGCAACCATATTTTCCCAGGTTTCGTGAGCTTCTGGCTTGTCAACAGAAATACTTACAAACTGAATATTTTTACCAGCATACTCCTCTTCCAATGCTTTTAAAGCTGGTATTTCAGCTTTACAAGGTGCACACCAGGTTGCCCAAACATCGATATATACATATTTTCCTTTTAAATCGGCCAATGAAGTTTTTCCGCCTTTAAAATTTTCATAGTTTGCAAATTCAGGTGATGCTTTTCCTTTTCCTAAACGTTTCAAGGTTTCATGCATACTTTCATAATTAGATTCAATATAACCAAAAAACATTTCATCATTCCTGGCATCCATAACAACGATCATCGAATCTAAATTTTGGGCCTTTTCTTTATAACCTTTCAATTCTGATTTTGCTGCGGCAAGTTTGGCATCAAAAGCTTCCTTGTCCAGTGTAAAGTAGGATTTAGGATTGGCGTTGTCGCTCACATAAAATGAACGTTTATTTTCCATAAAATTATTGGTTTCTGCCCCTTCTCCTTCAAATAAAACGCCATCTGACAATTTTTCGCCTTTAAATTCAAGATTTAAGTCATAACCATTTTTTAGGAATAAAGTAATTCTGTCATTACCGTTGGAAATTGCGTGCACACCATCGGTCACTTTAAGAGTGTCCGAAAATGTACCGTCACTATTTACAGTAAGTTCTTTTGAAAAACCTCTTCCCTGAACAGTGATTTTTTCAACTCCCGGGGTTTTTAATTTTCCATTTAATGTTACGTAATCTTTTTTTTCTGTTTCACAAGATACTATTGCAAGTACTGCAAAAAGTAAAATTATTTTCTTCATATTTATATTTGTTTTAATCTACAAATATAAACCATATTCTATGATAGAATATGCTTTATATTACTTTAACAAATTATTTGCATATTCTATTAGGAATGCGGAATTTTACGGCTCAAAACATAACGATGAACAACCTCCATGAAATCAATTCAAATCCTTTGGATTTTAATGCTTTAAGCGAAATTATTTTTACCGCAAAAAAACTAAAGCTTTCACCAGAATCCATTGCAAAAATTGAAAATTGCCGTTTATACCTTGATAAAAAACTTGAGAAACATGGGACTCCCATTTATGGAATCAATACCGGATTTGGCTCCCTATGCAATGTAAAAATTGACAATGATAATTTACATAAACTACAGGAAAACCTGGTGATGAGCCACGCATGTGGAACTGGAAGAAAAGTTGATAAGCCTATTGTGAAATTAATGCTTTTGCTGAAAATTCAGTCACTTAGTTATGGTCATTCTGGCGTTCAGCGGGAAACTGTGGAGCGACTTATAGATTTTTATAACAATAACATTATCCCTGTGGTTTATGAACAGGGTTCCTTGGGGGCTTCAGGCGATTTGGCACCTTTAGCTCATTTGTCATTGCCTTTAATTGGTAAAGGAGAAGTATATTTTAACGAAGAAATTGTGGCTAGTGAAATTGTTTTAGAACAGTTTAACTGGAAAAAAATTGAATTAAAGTCCAAGGAAGGACTGGCTTTGTTAAACGGAACGCAATTTATGAGCGCTTATGGGGTTCATTTAATACTGAAATCTTACAAACTATCTTATTTGTCCGACTTAATTGGCGCGCTTTCTCTGGATGCTTTTGACGGAAGAATTGAGCCTTTTAATGAACTTATCCATTTTATCAGGCCTCATAACGGACAAATAAAAACAGCACAACGCATTAAAGATTTTTTGGAGGAAAGCGAAATTGTTGCGCAACATAAGGAACACGTGCAGGATCCTTACTCTTTTAGGTGTATGCCGCAAGTGCACGGCGCCAGCAAAGACGCTTTAAACTATTGCAAAAAAGTGTTCTCTACGGAGATTAATTCAGTAACCGACAATCCTAACATTTTTATTGAATCTGACGAAATTATTTCCGGAGGAAATTTCCACGGACAACCTTTGGCCCTGGCATTTGATTTTATGGGTATTGCAATGTCAGAATTAGGAAGCATTTCAGAAAGAAGAACCTTTCAGTTAATTTCTGGACAACGAAATTTACCGCCATTTTTAGTGAAAAACCCGGGTTTGAACAGCGGCTTAATGATTCCCCAATATACTGCCGCAAGCATTGCCAGCCAAAATAAACAATTGGCAACGCCGTCATCTGTAGATTCTATTGTTTCAAGTAATGGGCAAGAAGATCACGTAAGTATGGGTGCCAATGGCGCCACAAAAACAAAACAAATTGTTGACAATATAGAAACCATTTTGGCCATTGAACTGCTTAACGCTTCACAGGCTCTGCATTTTAGAAAACCGCTAAAAAGCTCTAAATTTTTAGAATCGTTTTTGGAAATGTACAGAAGCGAAGTTGCTTTTATTGAAAACGACACCATTTTAAGCATAGAAATTAAAAAAACGGTTGCATTCTTAACCAATATGACCATTGACAATGAAGAATTGTTTTTGTAAATTAGGCACATTCAATCTACATAAACATATTGTAAATAACATAAAAAATCTCAGGATTCAAGAATCCTGAGATTTTTTATGTTTTAATAGATTACTGTATATCAATTCATTAAATTAATATCCAATTTTCTATTATTTTTTATATTCATGCTGTTTTCCGGTTTCTTAAAAAATTATTCCCAATCTGGCATCATTGCATTCATAAACAATTGAATCCTATTATTATTGACATCAACATTAAGAATATCCGTTTTATAGATTGTTTTTGTAGACAAACCATCATTTGATGTATTTACAAAAATAATCTCAGCTTCATTCGGTGAAAATCTTGGGTCTAAATCAAGGGTTCCTGCAGGTTTATCAAGAGATAAATCAGTTTCCGAATTTGCATTAAGATTATACATAAAAATATGCGTATCTAACTGTCTGTTATTTGGGCTTTCAAATTGTGAAACATCATAGCAATACAATAATAATTTATTATCAACTGAAATATTCAGACCTCCAGCCGCTCCTTTTACATTTGAAAGAACTGTTTTTAATATATTCCCAGCCATATCAATCGTATATATAGATGAATTATATCCCGTAATATCATTTGTTTTTATGGCAATCATACTTTCATCATGACTCCAATCGCATTCTGTGATATAACTGCCATCTAAAGTTTCATAAATTTGTCGAAGTCCGCTGCCATCTTTATTAATAAGGTATAATTTATCATAATGAGGGTATATCAATCGATTTCCGTTTGAAGCCCATGAAAAATCAATTTCATTAAAATTAATTCCTGCAACTGATACTGCAGACGTCACCTGGGAAATATTTGAACCATCTTGATTCATGGTAAATAAATGCGTTTCATTATTTGAAGTTCTTAAGAAAGCAATTAAGTTAGAAGCTTGATTTTTTCTTGGTCTCCAACTATTTTGATTTTCTTCCGTTAATTGTATTTCATTTTCAGGAGCACTATCAACTTCATTAAAATTTCCGGAATAAATTACATTGTTGTTATTCGAACTTTTTTGAACATAATAATATCTGTTATCAGTATTTACTTTCGTTTTAAATGAACTGACAGCACTTAAAACTTCTGAATTTATACTGTCATTGGCAACTATTTGCCAAAAATACTTGGTCCCATATTTTAAATTTGAAACTACATATGAAGAATCTTTTATGGCTTCAACACTAATTAGGTCGTTATTATTGGCATTCTTAATTTCAAGTCTGTACGTAATTGGGTCTGATTCTGGGTCTTTTGAAGACCAAATTAATTCAACCGAAAGCTCTTGTTCTTCAGCGCCATCTATTGGGCTAATCAATAAAGGAGTAGATGGAGGTCTGTTCAATGCAGTTTCATCATCCATTTCAAAAATAACATTTACAGCCAAACCTATTGTAACTGTTGCCGGTTCAAAATTTGTTAAATAACCTTCTTTTATAGTACTTACAGAATAATCTCCTGCTTCAACGTCTCCCATTCTAAAATAACCATCTGCATCGGAAAATACGGTATTATTGGTAGGGCTAATTGTGATTTTTGCATTTTCTATTGGGGTAAAACTCTTAGCTTCAACAACCCTGCCCGTAATAGTTCCCAACCCAACTACACCTATAGTATCTTCGCTACAGTTTATAAACAAACTTAATGCGAGAATTATGACTGTTTTAAATACATTTTTCATTTTCGTTTTTTTAATTATTCAAAAATTACCGACTTTACTTTTTTGTATGGCTTCCATAAATAATAGTTTAACCCAATACCTATTCTCCAGAAATAATCATTTCTTTTCCCATTAACAACACCATCAAGTTTATCGCTAAACAATAAATTTTGTTCCCCAAATATTTTAATCCCAATATTATTTACCGGTAAATATTCAAAACCTAAACCATATTGAAATTTTGGCAAAGCTTTATCAATAGCCCAGCCAGAAGTAATTGCGCCCACACCTCCATATAAAAATGGCGTAAAATCATCATAAGGCAGCACGTTGTATTCCAGGTTCATATCCACGGTTAAAAATTTGTCTTCAAATAATCCTTTATTTTGTAATTTTAAATATCCAACTCCCATATTTAGATTAAAATCTGACTTTTTAAAAAAAATCTTCAATGATGAATTGGCTGATATATTTCCAACCGGGTTTGAGTAATCACCTGCTATATGGGCAGAACCGACAGATCCGCTAAGTGCAACCTTCCCCCTTCTATCCTCCAATTTCCTGTCTGATAACACAGTGGAACCCATTTCTTCCATCGTCTCTTTCAAATATTTTTCTTTTAACATATCAGCAACTTCTTGCCCTCCTTCGGGCATCCATAAACCATCAATAACGCCCTCAATAATTAAGTTTTCAACGGCTTTATCAATAGCTTCTTTAACGGCCAATTGCGCAGGTTCATTTTTAGTAACGCCAACTTCAACTTCCAACAATCTTCTTAAACTAACATACCTGAATAAATTGGCTGAGATTCCTTGAGACAATATTGTTTTTGAAACGTACACATTTTTTAATATTTGACCACTTGAAGTTGAAACCGCCCTTAAATAAACGGTAATTCTGTCTTCTCTGTATTCCGCTGATCCTCCAGCGCCAAAATATCTTGCTCCAGCGCCTCCGGTAATAATGTTAGAATCATAGGAAACCACACCACCTTCTAAAATAATTCCTGCAAACAATAGGGGTGGCAAGTTTGTAACTTGTTTGTCTTCTGAGTTCGCAGCATATTCCTGACGGGTAGATCTTATAATTTGTCTTTCATTTAGTAAATTTCCGATATTTTCACGTTCAATTGGCGTAAACCATTTCGATTCTTCCAATGATTTCAATAAAATAGAAGTTCCTCCCTGGGTAACTGCTGTACTGAAAGTTGATCCATTTTCAACCAATTTATATTGGCCTGTTTGGTCTCTAAATTTATAAACACCAACAACCATTTCTTTAACGGGTAAGATCCCTGTTAACATGCTTTCGCTAGAGGTGTTTTCACCAATTCTGGCTTTACTGGTGCTGAATGGCTGATTAAAAAAAGTGCCACAACTTGTAAATAGCACCAATGTAAAAAAAATAACGCCTTGATAATTCTTTCTCATTTTTGGGAGTTTCAAATTATTAGTTTGGTATGGTAATTTGTGTTTGCTCTCCTGTTTTGGTATCCAAAATATTGATAAGCAATCCACCGGTTGAAGGTGAAACATCCACCACCAATGAGCCAAATACAAAAGTTCCGACACCAAGACCTTGATCACCAAATTGCTGCTGAAACAAATCTTGTGACAATGAATTTAACAATTGTCTGTTCAGGCTGTCCGTAAAATTTTCTAAATCAGTGGACTGACCAAAATCAAATCCGCTATCCTCTTTAAAATCGTTTTGCGCATTTGCTTCCGCTAATAATTGTTGGTAATTAAAAGTATCACCTCCAAAAAAAGGATTCATTGGCTTATAGACTAAGTTTTGCGAAAAAAGCAAACTGGAAAAACTTAGCAATAAAATGACTGTAATTAAATTTGACTTTTTCATAAAAAAATATTTTCACACTTAAAGATATTAAATAATTTTATATTCTGCTATTTTTATACAATAATTTTCGTTGTATGGCATACTGGTTAATATTTTGCAAGGCGGCTCTAACGGCAGACCTTAAATATTCCTCATCAGGTTTGCTGAAGAATTCAAAAATATTTCGATCTTCTATTTCTATGGTAATGATGCTGCTTCTTCCAAAATAAGGTTTCTCTTTTATGTTTATTACAAAAGGATATTGATTGCCTGAATTGCTGTATTCCTGATAAAAATAATCATGAAAATCTTTACCTATTTTTGTAATAACATCTTCAACAACAATTCCTTTAATTTCAAAATTACTTTCCTTAATTACTTCCTTTTTCATTTCCTTTTCAGCAGCATAAATGATGATGGAATCTTTAGAAATTAACACATCATCTTTTCTTATGAATAAAAACAATTTGCATTCTTCATCTTTTTGAATATTAATTTTTAAGGAAGCCAATGCTTTTTCTTCACCTGGCTCCAAAGAAAATTGGCCAGATTGGCTGTTTTTGGAATAATTTCCCTGTGCGCCCTTTTTTAATGAAAACAATACATAAGAATAATCATCTTTAATGGTTGCTTCATTATTTTGTGCAACTGCCTTGGCATCAATTAAATTATCCGCAACTTTTGCCACAATTTTGGCGCGCACACTTTCTTGCGAAAAAACGGAAGTTTCGCTAGTTAAGAAAAGTAATACGGATAGTATGTAAAATATGCCTGTTTTCAAAATGCCTGAATTAATAATTTTTAATAATTAACGTTTTAAAACTACCTTTTTGACTGATTTTCGCATCTTTCATCAATGAATTTTCTCCAAAAACCTGAACCGAATTCAAATTACCTACCTGATTTACCTGCATACTCGAATTTTCATTACTATAATAATTATAATACTCATAATTATTTTTTTTGCCTGATTGGCTTACAATTTGCTCATCACCAGTTTGCAAAGAATTGATATTTATATTGTTATCTATACCAGTTTGCACAATACCCACATACGAACCCATATGTGGGTTTGTTTTAGGGCTTACTAATTTTGCTTCCGCTTGCTGATTCACATTCACTTGAAAATATTGATTGATTAAATAGGTATCCTCATTAGTAATTTGCTGAGCTCCAACATTAATAAAAGCTAAATGAAATAATACTATAAAAGCAGCTATTTTAATTTGAGAATTTTTCATCACGTTTCAAATAAAATGATTAAGATATTACACTGTTTTAAAAAAAATTAAAAACCTCGCTTAACGCGAGATTTTTAATTTTTTAATTTGAGAATTATAAAGGATTTTGAGTAATAACGGACTCATTCATTCCTCCAGTTTGAATAATTGTACCTGTATGTCCAGTTCCATTCGAAGTAATTGATCCATAATTATTATCACCGTTTTGAATGATTTCCCCCCAGTTGTCTATTCCTGTTTGCATAATATCAGCATCATTCAGCTTCCCGTGTTGATTAATCCAAGCATTGTTTACTTCACCATCCTGTGTTATAGATAATGTGTTTTGATTTCCTCGCTGATTTGTCCGTGCTTGGTTATTAAAGGGTGCACCCGGCCAGCTTGTTGAATAGCGTTCATTCGATCCATCAAAAACATCTCCAACTTGAGAAATTGTTGCTTTATGATTATTACCACTTTGGTAAGTTTCTGCGGTATGATTTTGACCTTCTTGGGATATACTTGATTCTTGTTTTTTTCCATATTGTGTTATATCAGCCGTATTGTTATCTCCATTATATGAAAAGACACCTGTTATTCCTTTCTGATAGACGGTTGCCCTACTATTGGATGCCCATTGATGTATTTGCGCATTATCATCAAAGCCCAATTGATTAACTAAAGCTACATTATCATGTGAACCATTTCCACTGTTATAATAAGTGTAATTTTCATCACCTATTTGGTTTACAGTTAACAAATGATTATTTCCTTTTTGAGCATTATTTTGATAGCCATCATCTCCTGCATCAATTTTATTATTTTCTCCGAATTGTGTGAGATATGCTTGATTGTCATTTCCTTCCTGACGTAAAAAGGCCTCATTACTTCTCCCTCCTTTAGGTGATGTAAAAGGACCATCTTGATTTACATCAGTCATGTTTCTATTTCCATTTTGTTTAATTTCAACATTGCTAAGATCTCCTGTTTGATATACATTAGCTTCATTTTCATCACCATCTTGTACTATATCAGTGATGTTTCCTGATACAGCTCCGCCAAATGATTGCTGCCAAACATCTGCTTGGTTTTTATATCCATCCTGATCAACATAGGCTTTATTCTTTTGATTATTTTGATAAAGACCTAAAACATTTTCGTCACCAGTCTGATCAAGTTCCAAAACACTTAATGCTCTTTGAACTGCAAATTCTCCATATTTTAGTCCAACAACAAGTTTAGAATTTTTCAAAACATTTTTATCTCCAAGTTGATTTACATCAGCTTTGTTGCTTTTTACAGCTTGATCAAGGAGACTAATATTTTCAGCACCGGTTTGAACAACTGTAGCGTCATTATTATTGCCATCTTGGATTGTTGTGGCAGTGTTCTGAGCAAACCCAATTGCTCCGATCATTAGCGCCGCAACGCTTAACATTAGTTTTTTCATAATAATAAAATTTTAAATTAATGAATTAAACATTAAATAAATAATTAAACATTTATTACAAAATTTATATTGGAGATGAGCTCTTTTAAAGATTAAATATTCATAACAATAAATGACTACGTCACAAAACTTTAGAAAAGTTCTATAAAATTTATAATACTTCCACGATGTTAAAAACAATTTTTTTGAAGTAGTAAATAGTAGCAAATAAAAAATTACCTTTTTTTTTATACGGTAAGGCAATTTTTAATAAAACTAAAAAAGCACGTACCCTTTTTCAGTTTATAAATATTTCTTACCTAAAATTAAAATATATATATATACTTTCTTTAAGAATTTAAAAGAAATATATCAATCGCAATAAATTGACAATAAATGGAAGTGAAATTAAAGTAAATGGTAATAAAATTGTTTATAATCAAGGCATTATGCGTTGTGAATTTACAGAATCTTAATTCGGTTCTGTCGTGTTTAACAAGTATAAGTTTAAAATTTGATTTGAATCTTAATTTGCTAAGCCAATAAGATAAATGATTTATAGGTTGAATTTTTTGGTTCAATAGTTGATTTTCTTGATCATTCTTACTATTTCAATTCCGGCAATGGTTCTCTTTGCAGATTCAAACACTGTAATCTATAAACTGTAAATCATCAGTAAAATGTGGGTTGGTAATAAAATTTGGATATGACTAAATAATCATTCCTTTAATGAATGATAGCTAAACGAAAGGTTGCTTGCCTTATAGAATGATCCTGGTATTCCTTTAAATTACTTTCTGCAATTACTTCCTTTTTTTCCTTTTCAGCAGCATAAATGATGGTATAATCTTTTGAGATTAAGTTACCATCTTTTCTTAAAGATAAAAAGACTTTTCATTCTTCCTCTTTTTGAATATTAATTTTTAAGGAAGCCAATACTTTTTCTTCACCCGTCTCCAAAGAAAATTGACCAGATTGGCTGTTTTTGGAATAATTTCCTGGTCCTCCCTTTTTTAATGAAAACAATATAAGAATAATCATCTTTAATGGTTGCTTCATTATTTTGTGCAACTGCCTTGGCATCAATTAAATTATCCGCAACTTTTGCCACAATTTTGGCGCGCACACTTTCTTGCGAAAAAACGGAAGTTTCGCTAGTTAAGAAAAGTAATATGGATAGAATGTAAAATATGCCTGTTTTCAAAATGCCTGAATTAATAATTTTTAATAATCAAGGCTTTAAAATTACCTTTTTGATTGATTTTCGCATCTTTCATCAATGAATTCTCTCCAAAAACCTGTACCGAATTCAAATTACCTTCCTGAATTACCTGCATACTTGAATTTTCGTTACTGTAATAATTATAAAATTCATAATTATTTTTTTGCCCTGATTGGCTTACAATTTGCTCATCACCTGTTTGCAAAGAATTGATATTGTTATTATTATCTATGCCATTTTGCACAATCCCCACATACGAACCCATATATGGGTTTGTTTTAGGGCTTACTAATTTTGCTTCCACTGGCTTATTCACATTCACTTGAAAATATTGATTAATTGCCAGAGTATTATCATCCGTCTGTTGTGCTACAATAGTAACCGAAAACGCAAATATTAATATAAAATTTGTAAATAATTTTTTCATAATTGTGAGGTATAAAAACAATCAGTAAAAGAGGCCTATGCCCCCTTTACTGATTGTTTTAAAATATTTATTAATTCTGTTGTGTGATCACACCATTATTCATATCACCTGTTTGATAAATTTCACCAAAATGATCATTACCGTTAGATGTAATTGTTCCAAAGTTATTATTTCCAGATTGCCAAATAATTGCTTCATGATTATTCCCAGTTTGCATAACAGCAGCAACATTCGAGTCACCATCAACATTAACATCCGCATCATTGTAATCACCTTCCTGACCTGTAGTCACAACATTTTCGTGACCCGATATATCAACATAAGATTCATTATATTCACCTAACTGCCCTTGAATAACAGTATTTAGGTTACCAATAATATTTATTGTAGCAGTATTTTCACCAGATAAAGCCCAAACCGTATATTCTTGTGCTTGAGTTGTTTTATTGTTATCTCCTGTAATATCAATAGTCGCTGTACTTCTGTTACCCCATTGATACTGCGTATAGTCACCGTTACTTCCGTTAAATAAATCTAGAGGGCTGTCAAGTCCAGTTGAACTAACATCTGCACCTACTGCATTACCATTAAAATAACCAACTTGTTTAATGGTCATTACGGATCCCGCGCCGCCTTTACTATGTTGGCTTCCGTAATTGTCATCACCCGTTTGGTCAATCCACATTTTTTGAATACCATGAGTTCCAAAACTTGTAGTAGTTTTTTGTAAAGCCTCATTTCTATTACCACTTTGAATTATTTCTATTGACATACGTCCATCATAATTATTTATAGATCGCCCTCTATATGAGGTGTATGCATCTAAAAATTGTTTAGCGTCATTATCAATTCCTCCTTGATTAATGCGACTACCGATATTACTTTCGGTAACAGCTACTTTAGCATTGTTACCTTGTCCAATTTGACTAACCCATGATCCAGCTCCATAATAGCCAGTCAGTGCTACATTAGTCCTATGAGCTGAAGCAGTACCTTGATCAACATCTGCAACGTTGGAAGTACCATTTTGATAAACATCAGCAAAGTTTTTTCCAAATTGATCCACATTTGCATCATTTGCAAGCCCTATTTGATCCACAGTTGCATCATTTTGAGCACCTACTTGATTAATTAGAGCATCACTGTTCTGAGCAAAACCTATTGCTCCAATCATTAGCGCCGCAGCGCTTAACATTAATTTTTTCATAATAATAAAATTTTAAATTAAACATTAAATAAATAATTAAACATTTATTACAAAATTTATACTGGAGATGAACGGTTTTAAAGTTTAAATATTCATAACAATAAATGACTACGTCACAAAACTTTAAAAAAGTTCTATAAAATTTATAATACTTCCACGATGTTAAAAACAATTTTTTTGAAGTAGTAAATAGTAGCAAATAAAAAATTACCTTTTTTTTATACGATAGGCAATTTTTAATAAAACTAAAAAAGCACATACCACTTTTTCAGTTTAGAAATATTTCTTGACTAAAATTAATATATATATATATACTTTCTTTAAGAATTTAAAAGAAATATATCAATCGCAATAAATTGACAATAAATGGAAGTAGAATTAAAACGAACGGTAACAAACTTACTTACAGACAGATGATTACACCACAAGCTACAAAGTCTTAATTTGGTTCTGTCGCATCTGCAAAATAAAGGTTTAAAAATTTGATTTGAATTTTGATTTACGAAGCCAATAATATAAATGATTTATAGGCTGAATTTTTTGGTTCAACAGTTGATCTTCTTTATCATTCTTACTATTTCTATTCCGGCAATGGTTCTCTTTGCAGATTCAAACGCTGTAATCTATAAACTGTAAATCATCAGTAAAAAGTGGATGGGTTTAACAATTGGATGTGCCTAAATAACCATTCCTTTAATGAATGATAGTTAAACGAAAAGGTGGTTGCGCTATAGAATGATACTGGTATTCCTTTAATTTAAATTACTTTCTGCAATTACTTCATTTTTTTTCCTTTTTAGCAGCATAAATGATGGTTGAATCTTTTGAGATTAAGTTGCCATCTTTTCTTAAAGATAAAAAGAGTTTGCATTCTTCATCTTTTTGAATATTAATTTTTAAGGAAGCCAATACTTTTTCTTCACCCGGATCCAAAGAAAATTGGCCAGATTGGCTGTTTTTAGAATAATTTCCTTGTCTTCCCTTTTTTAATGAAAACAATAAATAAGAATAATCATCTTTAAAGCTTGGGTCGTTATTTTGTGCAACAGCTGTTATATCAATTAAATTATCTGCCACTTTTGCCACAATTTTAGCGCGCACACTTTCTTGAGAAAAAACGGAAGTTTCGCTAGTTAAGAAAAGTAATATGCATAGGATATAAAATATGCCTGTTTTCAAAATACTTAAATTAATAATTTTTAACAATCAACGTTTCAAAATTTGCTTTTTGAACAATGCCTATATTTTTTATCAATGAATTTTCTCCATAGATTTGAAGAGAATTAGAATTTCCTTGTTGTGTGATATTAAAGTTAGAAACCGACCTGTTGTAATAATTTATAAACTGATAGTCATTATTATTTCCAAACTGGTTTACGGTTTGCGCATCATTAATGCTGCCTTTAATGTCAATTTGGTTGCTGTTCCCTAACTGATTTAATACCAGATTAATATCCTGAGATTGAATATTAGATGTAGCTGGAACTTTATTTTCTAACAATAACGAAGCCTCTTTATTCAACTGAAAATACTCATTAATGATATAAGTAGATTCATCTGTTTGTTGTGCATTACCATTAAAAGAAGTTAAATTAAGCAGTACAAAAAAAATAAACGATGTGTAATAATAATTTTTCATGACAAAGGTTTTAATTTTCATAAAACTTTAAAAGAGGGAGAGAAACCTCTCCCCCCTTTTTTTAAATTATTTTTAGAAATAAAATGAATTAAGCAAGCCCATTTTTAATGAGCAAACAATGAATTAGTTTGATGAACTATTGCTGTATTATCGTCTCCTAATTGTAAAACTTTACTATAATTGTCTCCCATAGATCCAGGAATTCCAAACCATCCCAAACGAGTAGCAGCTACAGTAGTTTGATAAACACAAGCCGTATTGTCTTCACCTATTTGAATGGTTTTAGATCTGTTTTCAAAATACGAAGAATTACCATATTGTTCTTGAACTGAAATATTATCTTCTCCTTTTTGAACAGCCAATGCAAAATTATCATCTCCTAATTGCTTTTGTTTGGCAGCATTGTCCTGACCTTCTTGTTTTATGATAGCTTTGTTATGATCACCATCTTGGTATTGTTCAGCATAATTTCCGTTATCAAAAAATAATCCCCAGAAACTGTTATTCGTTTGCTCAACTTTTGCTTCATTATGGTCACCTTTTTGTTCTTGGAAAGACATGTTTTTAAATCCGGTTTGCTCAACTTTTGCTTCATTATGGTCACTTTCGTCACCAGTAACAACTTGTTTAGCATAATTTCCCACACCATATTGAGTTACAAAAATACTGTTATGATGACCTTCGTCTATTTGTAAATGATAGTTCCAGGATCCGGTTTGTTTAATAATTGCGACTTCATGTTCACCTTGTGTAATATCAGAAAAGTTACCAAAACCTTCTTGAGTTATATTGGCGTAGTTGTGGTCATCATTTTGAGTAATATAACTCAAATTATCAAATCCATAATACGCACCATCTCTTGAAAGTTGATCAATTGAACAACCATCACAGCCATTAGGACCTTCAGGACCTTCAGAACGGAAGCCTTGTGCGAACATCATACTTGTAGCGAACAATAGCGCTACGGCTAATAATAAATTTTTCATAATAATAAAATTTTAAATTATACATTAAATAATTAAACTTAGATTAAACATTAAATAAATAATTAAACTTTTATTATAAAATTATAATTGAGGATAAACTTTTTTAAATATCCATAACAATAAATAATTACGTCACAAAACATTAGAAAAGTTTCATAATATTTATAATACATTAAACGATATAAAAAAAGAATTTTTTTGGAGCTAAGACTAAAATTACTTTTACATTGATACTATGGGGTAATTTTAATAAAACTAAAAATCACAGACCTGATTTTTAGTTTAGAAATATTTCATACTTAAAGTTACAATCAAAATTTCAAATTTTAAAAAAAAAGAGAGAGAAATTTATAAATTGTAATAAATTAATAATAAATTGAAGTAGATTTAAAGTAAATGGTAAATAAACTTCAGGGTATCAATATGAAGCATAAATTATGATACAAGAGACTGAGAATTCGTACTTTCAAGGTTTAATGCATTCTCCACTGCCAAGTTTCAATTATTATTTTATTTGGCAAAAATAAAAAAGTGATGAAGAACGAATTATTAATGTCATATTTTGTTATTCTCTTGTTCTTCCCATGCAATATGATAACATGATTTATGAACTAAAAAAGGCGAAAGAATTAAATCTTTCGCCCTTTTTATTTCAAATAATCAATCAAACAATTTTACTATAATTTTATAATCCGAATCTTCTTCTATTGTTCCAGGAAATACTCTTGGAACTTTTAAAATCGATGGTAGTTATTCTTGTTTTTTGTGCTTGTTTTTTAATTTTTTTAACAATTTCCATAACTTAATAAATTAGTATTATTTACACTGCAAAAATACAATATATTTAATATCTACACTATTATTTTATTATATTTTTCATAATGTTTTAACGTTTTAAACTATTAATGTTAATTATTAATTCAATAAACAATGATTTTATTACATTATTAATAATTTATAGCCAATTACTATATGTTTTAAACAACACTTTTTAATTAAAACTAAAGAAGAAATAAATTTTAAAAAGATTGGATAATTAGGTAATTTGCCGATTAGCCAATATGCCAATTTTAGAAAGAATAATTATATGATTATAAAATTACACGATTCAACATTTTTTTCTTTTCCCTGCCCTAAAGGATGAGAAAAAACCATGAATAAAATACTTTATTAGAATCCTGTAAAAATAGTGCTCCCTTTAAGGATGGGAAAAAAAATTTGAGCTAAAAAGTTGAAAGTTCAGTCATTAACAACAACACGATTAAACAGTTAAACGATTCAACATTTAAACTATTTGGAAGGATCTAGCGGAATTTTTCCTGAAAGGATGTCAAAATACATTTTAAAGTCGGATTTCAAACTCCATAAGGGGTATTTAAAAGCTGCCGGTTTGTTTTTTTCAAAAAAGAAATGGCCAATCCACGCAAAACCATAGCCGGCTATAGGAACAGCAATCCATAATTTAGGCATGTGGTGGTATAAAGCCGTAAAGGCCAGAGACAAAACAATGGTAGTCCCTATCACGTGCAACAATCGGCAAATTTTATTGCTGTGCTGTTTTAAATAAAATGGATAAAATTCCTCAAACGATTTTATGCGATCTTTCATAAAACAAATGTATTTAAATAATGTTGAATTTTGGATTTTGGATTTTAAATTGTTGATTATTAATTAAGCTTTGTCTTTTTTCTCTATTCAATTTTCTTACCAATCTTTTAACTTTTAACTTTAACCTTTCAACTTTATTTAAGCTTATAGGTAAATCCGACCATGACATTTCCTTTTGGCATGGGCACCAAATTGGTTTCGGTATATTCCGCATTAAAAATATTGTTGGCTGCTATTGAAAATTCCATATTATTTTTAAACGAAGCCAATATTTTGGCATCCACCACATTGTAATTTCGTCCATTGGTTCTTTCTACATATCGGTATGAAATATGCTGACTGAAAATTGGACCAAATTTTGTTGAAATACCAGAGTTTAGTTGATGTTTGATGCTATTTATGGAGTATTGGGTAAATTGAACCTGATTGTCTTTAATAACATCGTTAATGAAATTGTAGCCAACGTTGAGTTTTTGTTGGTATTTCCCCAAACCAAACTGATAATTTATGGTTGTTTCGAAACCTTGCGCCACTACTTCACTAAAATTTCTGGCTTCCCATTTATCTGTTTCATGGTCTTTGGTCCAGTCAATCAAATTGTCCGATTTTCTGTTGAACAAAGCAAGATCCATTTGAAAATTGGGATCAGAAAATTTAATTCCAAGTTCTTCTGCCAAAGCAGATTCCGCTACCAGATTGGGATTTCCCAAGGTTGTTGGTCCCACATAATACAAATCGGTGAAAGTTGGAACGCGATAAGTGTAGCCAATATTTCCGTACAATTTAACTTTATCAGAAATACGGTAGCCCACATCCAACCCGGGAAATGCATTGGTATCAAAATCTGAATAAGAGCTAATAGCAACTCCTGGAGTAATATCCATATGCGCATTCAACAATTCAAAACGGTGTTCTATAAAACCCGTTATGGCAGTTCTTTGGTGATTCCCTAAATTGTTACTCACCAAAAATATTCTTGAAATATCCAATCCAACGCCCGATTTTCCCAAACTTGAATTAAAAACAACATTCGTTTCTGCGCCAATTTTATTTGAAATATGCAAATTTCTGTAATAAGAGGGATTTTCCCGAATAAACAAATAGAGATCCTGGTTTCTTCTCCAATAAATTCTTGGTTTAATGCTAACTTCTCCAGCAGCATAATTAAAAGAAAGTGCCGCCAAACTTGTTTGGGTTTCTTCATATTGATCTTTATAAGCCGGACTCGCATAAAAGCCGTTAGCCCCAAATTTGCGTTCGGCAAAAGAAGTGATTAAACTGTAATTTTTGAAATGAGACTTTAAAAATGCAGTCGTATTTTTAAAATCGGTATTGAATCGGTAACCATCAGATTCCTGATAACTCACAGAAGCCAAAACATCGACTTCATCAAATACCTGAGCCAAAGATACTTCTCCTTTTTTATTTTGATAAGAGCCATAATTTAAATTTACGATTGCAGCATTGTGCGTAACTTCTTTTGTTACAATATTTATAGCGCCCGTAAATGCATTTTGACCATAAATACGTGCAGCGGGTCCTTTAATGATTTCAATTCTTTCAATATTCCCGATTGATAAAATGCCGTTCATGGTATGATGTCCCGTTTGTGCATCGTCCATTTTTACGCCATCAATCAACAATAAGGTCTGGTCAAAATTTCCGCCTCTGATATACAAATCCGATTGCATTCCGTCAACCCCTCTTCTTCTGATGTCAACACCGGTAACATTTTGCAATAAGTCAGCTAAGTTGGTTGCCGCTGATTTTGCGAGTTCATTTTTATTTAAAATAGTGATGGTTCGTGAGGTTTTAGAAAATGGAAGAACAATTCTGTTTGAACTAACACTAACTTCCTTTAATTGAATGGTGTCTTTTTGTGCAATTGCCGAAGTGCTTAAAATTGACAGCACCATCCATAAGGAGTAACATATTTTCATTAAAATAAATTCATCGTTAGTAGTTGGCAAATCTATTAAAATGAAAGCAAAAAATATAAAAAAAGCCAAACTTTCGTTTGGCTTTTTTTACTGTTTATGCTTCTCCCGTAGGCCCAAAACTCAATGGGATTGCAGGTTGTTCATAATCCTTTATTTCACCATGAATTTTCTCAAACCTGTGCACATTATCTGCTAGCGCCTTAACCAGACGTTTTGCATGTTGCGGAGTTAAAATAATTCTTGATTTTACTTTAGCCTTTGGTTGCCCAGGCATAACACTGATAAAATCAACAACAAATTCTGAAACAGAATGATTGATGATTGCCAAATTAGAATAAATTCCTTCAGCAGTCTTATCATCCAACTCAATATTTATTTTTCCTTCTCCTTTAGGTTCTTGATTGCTCATAATTAAAGTTTTGACACCATTTCATCTTTAGGTCCAACAATCATATTGTCATACAACCTCATTCCTGTTCCTGCCGGAATACGTTTTCCAACAATTACATTTTCTTTCAATCCTTCTAAGTAATCAATTTTACCGCTTACCGCAGCTTCATTCAATACTTTTGTGGTTTCTTGGAAAGATGCAGCAGAAATAAACGATTTCGTTTGTAATGACGCTCTTGTGATCCCTTGTAAAATTTGTTCAGCTGTTGCCGGATTAGCATCTCTTGCTTCCACCAAATTTTTATCTTCTCTTCTCAATACGGAATTTTCATCACGCAATTGGCGAGGAGTAATTATTTGTCCTTCTTTTAAAATATCAGAATCACCTGCATTTTCCACCACTTTCAATCCGTAAATAGTATCATTTACTTCAAAGAAGTCGTTTTTATGCACCAATTGATTTTCTAAGAATAAGGTATCTCCAGAATCAATAATTTTCACTTTACGCATCATTTGGCGAACAACCACTTCAAAATGTTTGTCGTTAATTTTTACGCCCTGTAAACGATATACCTCCTGAATTTCATTCACCAAATATTCCTGAACTTTTCCTGGTCCTTGAATATTTAAAATGTCATCAGGTGCAGTTGCGCCTTCAGAAAGTTGCATTCCTGCTTTTATATAATCATTTTCCTGTACTAAGATTTGGTTAGAAAGTTTAATTAAATACCTTTTAACGTCTCCCAGTTTAGATTCAACAACAATTTCACGGTTCCCTCTTTTAATTTTACCGAAAGTAACAACACCGTCAATTTGCGACACTACTGCTGGATTTGAAGGATTACGCGCTTCAAATAATTCAGTTACACGTGGTAAACCTCCTGTAATATCACCGGCTTTACCAGATTTACGAGGAATTTTAACAATTATTTTACCTGCCGGTATTTTATCTCCATCCTCTACAATTAAATGGGCTCCTAAAGGTAAGTTGTATGATCTAAGAACATTGTCCTTTTTATCTTTCAACAATAATGTTGGAATTGTTTTTTTGCTTTTTGACTCGATAATAACTTTTTCCTGAAAACCAGTTTGTTCATCGATTTCAACAAGATAGTTGATCCCTTTTTCAACATTATCGAATTCAATTTTCCCTGCAAATTCAGAAACAATAACACCGTTAAATGGATCCCATTTACAAATAACATCTCCTCTTTTAATTTTTTCTCCGTCTTTTATAAAGATGGTAGAACCATAAGGAATGTTGTTTGTGCTTAATGTTAACTCCGTTTTATCGTCTATAACTTTTATTTCAGAGGTTCTAGAAATAACAATGTTAATTGCATTTCCTTCATTGTCTTTACCTTCAACAGTTTTTAACTCATCTATTGAAGCTGTTCCGGTAAATCTTGCTTTTAAACTATTTTCTTCCGAAATATTTCCTGCAACACCTCCAACGTGGAATGTTCTCAATGTTAACTGTGTACCTGGTTCCCCAATTGACTGTGCTGCAACAACGCCCACAGCTTCTCCAATTTGTACCATTTTTCTTGTTGATAAGCTATGCCCGTAACATTTAGCGCAAATACCTTTTTTGGATTCACAAGTTAAAGCAGAACGAACTTCAACGCCATCAAGAGAGGAGCTTTCGATACGTTTAGCTATTTCAGTAGAAATTTCTTCTCCTGATTTTACAAATAGCTCATCAGAAATTGGATCAACAACATCATGCAATGATACACGGCCGTCAAGTCTTTCACTTAAAGATTCAACAATTTCATCATTCTTTTTAAGTGGTTCAATAAATAAACCTCTTAAAGTACCGCAATCTACTTCATTAATAATAACATCTTGCGAAACATCAACCAAACGACGTGTTAAGTAACCTGCATCGGCAGTTTTTAATGCTGTATCCGCCAAACCTTTACGTGCACCGTGTGTAGAAATAAAGTACTCAAGAATTGACAAACCTTCTTTAAAGTTCGACAAAATTGGATTTTCAATAATCTCTCCTCCACCTGATGAAGATTTTTTAGGTTTCGCCATCAATCCACGCATACCTGTTAACTGGCGAATTTGTTCTTTAGAACCCCTTGCACCTGAATCAAGCATCATAAACACAGAGTTAAATCCTTGTTGGTCTTCACGCAAACGTTTCATGGAAAGTTCCGTTAAACGGTTGTTGGTAGAACCCCAGATATCAATAACCTGATTGTAACGCTCTTTGTTTGTCAACATACCCATATTATAGTTTGACATAATAACGTCAACCTGTTCATTTGCGTTGGCAATCATTTGCGTTTTTTCCGGTGGAATAATAATATCTCCCAAACTAAAGGATAAACCTCCCTTAAATGAAAATTCATATCCCATATCCTTAATGTCATCAAGGAATTTTCCGGTTGTTGGCACATCTGTAAGTTTTAGAACCAATCCAATAATGTCCCTTAAAGATTTTTTAGTTAAAACTTCGTTGATATATCCCGCTTTTTCAGGAACTACTTCATTAAATAAAACCCTGCCAACAGTTGTTTCAATTATTTGTGAAACCAATTCTCCATCTGCATTAAAATCTTTCGTTCTAACTTTAATAACTGCATTCAATTCAACAGCTTCTTCGTTAAACGCAATGGTTACTTCTTCAGGAGAATAGAAAGTTATTCCTTCACCCTTTACTTTATGTTCAGGGGTAGTTTTTCTTTCTTTGGTCATATAATACAATCCCAATACCATGTCTTGTGAAGGCACCGTAATAGGCGCTCCGTTAGCCGGATTTAGAATATTGTGTGATGCCAACATCAATAATTGACATTCCAAAATAGCTTCAGGGCCAATTGGTAAATGAACTGCCATTTGATCACCATCAAAATCGGCATTAAATGCAGTACAAACCAATGGGTGCAACTGAATTGCTTTCCCTTCAATTAATTTTGGTTGAAAAGCCTGAATACCCAAACGGTGTAATGTAGGAGCACGGTTTAACAATACAGGATGTCCTTTTAAAACATTTTCTAAAATATCCCATACAACAGGTTCTCTTTTATCTATAATTTTCTTTGCAGATTTCACTGTTTTCACAATACCTCTTTCAATCAATTTTCTGATTACAAAAGGTTTATACAATTCAGCTGCCATATCTTTTGGCAATCCGCATTCGAATAATTTCAAACTTGGTCCAACAACAATTACAGAACGTGCAGAATAATCAACACGTTTTCCAAGTAAGTTTTGGCGGAAACGTCCTTGCTTACCTTTTAAGGAATCTGATAATGATTTTAATGGACGGTTTGATTCTGTTTTTACTGCAGAAGATTTACGCGTGTTGTCAAATAATGAATCCACAGATTCTTGCAACATACGTTTTTCATTACGTAAAATGACTTCAGGAGCTTTTATTTCAACCAATCTTTTTAAACGATTGTTTCTTATAATAACTCTTCGGTATAAATCATTTAAATCGGAAGTGGCAAAACGGCCACCATCCAACGGCACCAACGGACGCAATTCTGGTGGTGTCACCGGAATCACTTTCATAATCATCCATTCAGGACGATTTTCTCTGTTTTTACCTGCATCTCTAAAAGCTTCAACTACGTTTAATCTTTTTAATGCTTCAGTTTTACGTTGTTTAGATGTTTCTGTGTTTGCTTTATGACGAAGTTCATAAGACAATTCATCTAAATTAATACGATTAAATAAATCAATTAAACAATCAGCACCCATTTTAGCTATGAACTTATCTGGGTCATTATCGTCTAAATATCTATTTTCAATTGGAAATGATTCAAGTATATCTAAGTATTCTTCTTCCGTTAAGAAATCCATTTTTTGCAAGGGATCTCCACTTGCATTTTTAGCTCCGGCAGGTTGAATGACTACATAACGTTCATAGTAGATAATCATATCTAACTTTTTGGAAGGCAATCCTAAAAGGTACCCCATTTTGTTAGGTAATGATCTAAAATACCATATATGAGCAACAGGAACAACCAAGTTAATGTGTCCTACCCTGTCTCTACGAACTTTTTTCTCTGTTACTTCAACGCCGCAGCGGTCGCAAACTATACCTTTATAGCGAATTCTCTTGTATTTTCCACAAGCGCATTCAAAATCTTTTATAGGTCCAAAAATTCGCTCACAAAACAATCCATCCCTTTCAGGTTTGTGAGTTCGGTAATTTATAGTTTCCGGTTTTAAAACTTCTCCCTTTGATTTCTCTAGAATAACTTCAGGAGACGCCAATCCAATAGAAATTTTATTGAATTTTTTTACAGTGTATTTATTATCGGTTTTTCTGGCCATAATATATTAATAATGGATTCGAATTTAAAAATGTAAAAATATTATATAATAGACAGGAGACAATGATGCCTCCTGTCTATCCTTTTTTGTTATTCCTCTAATCTAACGTCCAATCCAAGACCTCGTAGTTCATGCATTAATACGTTAAAAGATTCTGGCAATCCTGGTTCTGGCATATCATCACCTTTTACAATAGCCTCATAGGTTTTAGCTCTACCCAAGACATCATCAGATTTTACAGTTAAGATTTCACGTAAAGTACTTGATGCTCCATAAGCTTCAAGTGCCCAAACCTCCATCTCTCCAAAACGCTGACCTCCAAATTGTGCTTTACCACCCAAAGGTTGTTGTGTAATTAATGAGTATGGTCCAATGGAACGCGCATGCATTTTGTCATCAATCATATGACCTAATTTGATCATATAAATAATACCAACTGTTGCAGGTTGATCAAATCGTTCTCCTGTTCCGCCATCATATAAATGAGTATGGCCATATTTTGGAATTCCGGCTTCTTCAATTAACTTATTAATCTCGTCAATTTTCGCGCCATCAAAAATTGGTGTTGCAAATTTTTTGTCAAGTCGTTGACCAACCCATCCAAGAACTGTTTCATAGATTTGTCCAATATTCATACGTGAAGGTACACCAAGCGGGTTCAACACGATATCAACAGGAGTTCCATCTTCTAAGAACGGCATATCTTCCTGACGAACGATACGGGCAACAATACCTTTATTACCGTGACGTCCGGCCATTTTATCACCCACTTTTAACTTACGTTTTTTAGCAACGTAAATTTTGGCAAGTTTTAAAATTCCTGCAGGCAATTCATCACCCACTGAAACCGTAAATTTTTCACGACGTAAAGATCCTTGTAAATCATTTACCTTGATTTTATAATTGTGAATCAATTCATTCACAAGCATATTAATATGGTCATCTGTAGTCCAAACTCCCCTAGTTAAATAAGAAAAATCAGGAACTGCGTTGAGCATTTTTAACGTAAACTTTTTACCTTTTTGAAGAATTTCTTCACCTAGATCATTCATGACTCCCTGAGAAGTTTTTCCACTGATTAAGTTGAATAATTTTTCAGTTAAAACGGTACGTAAATCTTCTAGTTTTGCAGTATACTTGTGCTCTAAATTAGCGATACTAACTTTATCTTTTGCTCTTTTAGCTTTGTCTTTTACGGCACGCTCAAATAACTTTTTATCAATAACAACCCCACGCAATGATGGAGAAGCTTTTAATGAAGCATCTTTAACGTCACCAGCTTTGTCACCAAAAATAGCTCTCAATAATTTTTCTTCAGGTGTTGGATCAGATTCTCCTTTAGGCGTAATTTTACCGATTAAAATATCTCCCGGTTTTACTTCAGCACCAATACGAATCATTCCATTTTCATCCAAATCTTTTGTAGCTTCTTCTGAAACATTCGGAATGTCATTTGTCAATTCTTCAGCACCCAATTTAGTATCTCTTACATCCATGGAATATTCATCAATATGAATAGATGTAAAAATATCCTCTTTTACCACTTTTTCAGAAATCACAATCGCATCCTCAAAATTATACCCTTTCCAAGGCATAAAAGCAACCTTCATATTTCTTCCCAAAGCCAATTCACCGTTTTCTGTGGCATAACCTTCACAAAGCACTTGGCCTTCTTCAACCCTATCACCTTTTTTAACAATCGGTTTCAAGTTGATTGAAGTTCCTTGGTTTGTTTTTCTAAACTTGATTAAATTGTATGTTTTACTGTCGCTGTCAAAGCTAACCATACGTTCTTCATCAGTTTTGTCATATTTTATTTTAATATGGTCGGCATCAACATACTCAACCGTACCATCGCCTTCAGCATTGATTAAAATACGTGAATCTTTTGCAACTCTGCGCTCTAAACCTGTACCAACAATTGGTGCTTCAGGTCTAATTAAAGGAACTGCTTGACGCATCATGTTTGATCCCATCAACGCACGGTTTGCATCATCATGCTCTAAGAATGGAATTAAAGAAGCTGATATTGAGGCAATTTGATTTGGAGCAACATCCATATAATTTACCGCTGTTGGGTCAACTACTGGGTAATCTGCTTCCTCACGAACAATTATTTTGTCGTTTTTAAAATTACCTTCTTTATCTAAAGGAAGATTTGACTGAGCAAATTTCATTCCTTCTTCTTCTTCTGCACTTAAATAGGCGGGTTCATCAATAATATTCACCTGACCATTGGTTACCTTTCTGTAAGGAGTCTCAATAAATCCTAAATTATTCACTTTTGCAAAAACTGCCAAAGATGAAATTAAACCAATATTCGGTCCTTCAGGAGTTTCAATTGGACATAAACGGCCATAGTGAGTAAAGTGAACATCACGAACCTCAAATCCTGCTCTTTCTCTGGATAAACCTCCAGGTCCTAGCGCTGATAATCTTCGTTTATGTGTAATCTCAGCCAACGGATTGGTCTGATCCATAAATTGTGACAATTGGTTTGTCCCAAAAAATGAGTTGATTACGGATGATAAAGTTTTAGCGTTTATCAAATCTATTGGTGTAAACACCTCATTATCACGCACATTCATACGTTCACGTATGGTTCTCGCCATACGGGATAAACCAACACCAAACTGACTGGCCAATTGCTCGCCAACAGTACGTACACGACGGTTTGATAAATGATCAATATCATCAACTTCCGCTTTTGAATTGATTAATTTTATCAAGTTTTTGATAATGGTAATAATATCTTCTTTAGTTAAAACTTTTGCATCTATTGAAATGTCTAAGCCTAACTTTTTATTCATTCTGTAACGACCAACTTCACCTAAATTGTAACGTTGTTCTGAGAAAAATAATTTATCAATAATACCCTTTGCAGTTTCAAAATCTGGCGGTTCAGCGTTACGCAACTGTCTGTAAATGTGCTCAACAGCTTCTTTTTCAGAATTTGTTGGATCTTTTTGTAAGGTATTGTGAATAATGGCATAATCCGCCATTTCATTATCTTCTTTATGAAGCAGGATTGTTTTTGATCCTGACTCAATAATTTCTTCAATTTGATCTTTTTCTAAAATGGTATCTCTATCCAATACGATTTCATTTCTTTCAATAGAAACAACCTCGCCGGTATCTTCATCTACAAAATCTTCAAACCAAGTTTTTAAAACACGAGCTGCCAGTTTTCTGCCTAAATATTTTTTAAGTCCGCTTTTAGAAACTTTAATTTCTTCTGCAAGATCAAAAATTTCAAGAATATCTTTATCTCTTTCATAACCAATAGCTCTAAACAAAGTGGTTACCGGTAATTTTTTCTTTCTATCAATATAAGCATACATTACTTGATTGATATCTGTTGCAAATTCTATCCAAGAACCTTTAAAAGGGATTACCCTTGCTGAATATAATTTTGTTCCATTTGCGTGGAATGACTGCCCGAAGAATACCCCTGGTGAACGATGCAATTGAGAAACTACAACCCTTTCAGCACCATTGATTACAAAGGTACCGCTATGCGTCATATATGGAATTGTGCCAAGATAAACATCTTGCACAATTGTTTCAAAATCTTCGTGCTCAGGATCTGTACAATAGAGTTTTAAACGCGCTTTTAAAGGCACGCAATAGGTTAAACCTCTTTCGATACATTCTTGAATTGAATATCTAGGTGGATCTACAAAATAGTCCACGAACTCTAACACAAATTGGTTACGAGTATCACTAATTGGGAAGTTATCAAGGAAGGTTTTATATAATCCTTCGGTACTTCTTTCGTCAGCTTTGGTTTTTAGTTGAAAAAAATCTTGAAATGATTTTACTTGAATATCTAAAAAATCAGGATATTCCATTACCAATTTAGCTGATGCGAAGTTTATTCTTTCGGTGATTTTTTTTGTTGCCAATGGACAAGAACTTTAAGTTAAAAAAAACTATGAAAATATAAGAACGAATATATACACAAAGCGGTTTAGGTCTGAGGCTTTCACCCAGACCTAAACCCTAAATTGTGTTAGCTATTGAAAGCTTATTTAAGCTCAACCTCAGCTCCAGCTTCTTCTAGTGCTGCTTTTAAACCTTCAGCTTCATCTTTAGAAATACCTTCTTTGATCGGTGCTGGTGCGCTATCTACAATGCCTTTAGCTTCTTTAAGTCCTAAACCTGTTAATTCCTTAACCAATTTAACAACTGCTAATTTAGCACCTCCGGCTGCCAATAAAATTACATCGAATTCAGTTTGTACTTCAGCTTCTTCTTCACCTGCTGCTGCAGGACCTGCAACTGCTACTGCTGCTGCTGGTTCAATACCGTATTCGTCTTTTAATATTGTAGCCAACTCATTTACTTCTTTAACTGTTAAGTTAACAAGTTTCTCTGCGAAATCTTTTAAATCTGCCATTTCTCTTTGTTTAAATTTTAATATTTAGTTTATTTAGTGCGCGTATTTATTTTTCTGATAATGTTGTAAGAATTCCAGATAATTTATTACCTCCTGATTGCAATGCTGAAATAACATTTTTAGCAGGTGATTGTAATAAGGTAATAATATCTCCAATAACTTGTTCTTTAGATTTTATGTTAACTAAAGACTCTAATTGATTGTCACCAATATAGATTTCATCTTCAACATAAGCTCCTTTTAACAAAGGAATAAGCGTTTTTTTACGGAAATCTTTAATTAATTTAGCTGGAGCACTACTTGATTCAGATATCATTAAAGAGGTATTCCCTTTTAATATCGATTGTAAATCTCCAAATTCTTTATCAGATTTGTCCATTGCTTTGCTAAGCAATGTATTTTTAACAACTGCCAGTTTTATGTTTACTTTAAAACAGGCTCTACGTAAATTAGATGTTTGCAAAGCGTTTAACCCAGATATATCTGCAAAATAGATAATCTTTCCATCAGTTAATTTGGTTGTTAAAGCTTCTATTACTTGTGATTTTTCTTCTCTCGTCATAATTACTAAGTTTTAACTTTAATTAAACTGATTTTGTGTCAATATTCACTCCAGGACTCATTGTGCTTGAAAGATAAATACTTTTGATGTAAGTTCCTTTAGCCGTTGTAGGCTTAAGTTTCACCAAAGTAGTGATGATCTCCTGTGCATTATCAATAATTTGTTCAACATCAAATGATGCTTTCCCAATACCTGCATGTACAATACCCTTTTTTTCAACTTTAAAGTCAATTTTACCAGCTTTAACTTCCTTTACAGCTTTTGCAACGTCCATAGTCACTGTCCCTGTTTTAGGGTTAGGCATTAAACCTCTTGGTCCTAAAATACGACCTAAAGGACCTAATTTACCCATAACACTTGGCATAGTGATAATAACGTCCACGTCAGTCCAACCATCTTTAATTTTTTGAAGATAATCATCCAATCCAACATAATCAGCACCTGCTTCTAAAGCTTCAGCTTCTTTATCTGGAGTTACCAATGCCAATACTTTAACATCTTTTCCGGTTCCGTGCGGTAATGTAACCACGCCTCTAACCATTTGATTTGCTTTTCGAGGATCTACACCCAATCTAACAGCTATATCAATAGATGCATCGAAATTCACACTTGTAATTTCTTTTACTAAAGCGGAAGCGTCTTTTAAAGAGTATGCCTGATTTATATCAATCTTAGCATGTGCTTCTTTTTGCTTTTTAGTTAATTTTGCCATTTTAATAACTGTTTTATTTTTTTATAGGAGCTTCTCCACTTACATTAACACCCATCGAGCGTGCTGTACCAGCGATCATACGCATAGCGGATTCGATTGTAAATGCATTTAAATCTTGCATTTTATCTTCAGCAATAACTCTTAATTGATCCCAGCTTACGGTAGCTACCTTATCACGGTTAGGTTCGGAAGAACCTTTTTTTGTTTTAGCAACTTCTAAAATTTGCATAGCCGCTGGTGGAGTTTTAACCACAAATTCAAAAGATTTGTCTTTATACACAGTAATAGATACTGGTAAGATCTTTCCTTGTTTGTCTTGAGTTCTTGCATTAAATTGCTTACAGAACTCCATAATATTAACTCCGGCAGCACCCAATGCAGGTCCAACTGGTGGTGATGGATTTGCAGCACCTCCTTTAACCTGTAATTTTACTACTTTACTAATTTCTTTTGCCATCTTTAAATCTTAAATTATATATCATACATAAATTGGAAGCTTATGTATAATATCACAAATTATTTTTGTAACAATTATGAAATTTTTTCAACTTGCATGTAACTTAATTCTAATGGCGTTTTTCTGCCAAAAATCTTAACCATTACTTCAAGTTTACGTTTTTCTTCATTTATTTTTTCAATAGTGCCATCAAAACCATTAAATGGTCCATCAATTACTTTTACTGTTTCTCCAGTAATAAATGGAATTGCGACATTATCATTTTGAACCGATAACTCATCAACTTTACCCAACATTCGGTTAATTTCAGATTTTCTCATAGGAACAGGATCTCCTCCTTTAACTTCTCCTAAAAATCCGATAACTCCAGGTACAGATTTAATGACATGTGGAAGTTCACCACTTAAGTTTGCTTCAATCATTACATAACCGGGAAAATAAACGCGTTCTTTGTTTATTTTCTTACCATTACGCACTTGAATCACTTTTTCTGAAGGTACGAGTAATCTCTCAACATAATCACTCATGCCTAAACGGGAAATCTCGTTCTCAATATAAGTTTTTACCTTATTTTCTTGCCCTCCAATTGCTCTAATAACGTACCATTTTTTAACAGAATCTGTCATACTAAATTTTACTAATTAAAACAATTTAAAATATTCAGTTAACACTGTTTGAAAAACTTTATCTACAGCAAATACTGCCATTGCAAATAAAATTGTAAATCCTGCAACAACAACAGTAGATTTTTGAGCTTCTTCCCAAGAAATCCAAGAGACTTTATTGCGTAACTCTTCAAATGAGTCTTTTATGTAATTGATTAAATTCATTTTTTCAAATTTTGCACGGGTAGAGAAACTTCCTTTGACTACGCTCAGGATAAACTTCTCTCACCACTTTTTTTATTTGCACGGGTGGAGAGACTCGAACTCCCGACACCTGGTTTTGGAGACCAGTGCTCTACCAACTGAGCTACACCCGTAAACATAAGGTGCCCCCCTTAAAGGAGCACCTATTATTTATGTATTAATAGGTGTAAATAATTAATCTATTAATTCTGTTACTTGTCCTGCACCAACTGTTCTACCTCCTTCACGGATCGCAAAACGCAAACCAACACTTAATGCGATTTTTTGATGTAAGTCTACATGAATAGTTAAGTTATCACCTGGCATTACCATTTCAACTCCTTCTGGCAACATAATAGTACCTGTTACGTCAGTTGTACGAACGTAAAACTGTGGACGGTAGTTGTTATGGAATGGTGTGTGACGACCACCTTCTTCTTTTCTAAGAACGTAAACCTCAGCTTTAAATTTACCATGTGGTGTAACTGATTTTGGTTTACAAATTACCATACCTCTTTTGATATCTTCTTTTGCAATACCTCTTAATAAGATACCCACATTATCTCCTGCTTCACCTCTATCTAATATTTTTCGGAACATTTCAACTCCAGTCACTGTAGAAGTTAATTTTTCAGCTCCCATACCAATAATTTCAACTGGATCTCCTGTGTTAGCAATACCGGTTTCAATACGACCCGTTGCAACTGTTCCACGACCTGTAATTGAAAAAACATCTTCAACTGGCATAAGGAAAGGTTTATCAACATCACGTTCTGGCAATTCAATCCAGTTATCAACGGCTTCCATCAACTCCATAATTTTTTCTACCCATTTAGGCTCTTTATTCAATGCACCCAAAGCAGATCCTTGGATAACTGGAGTATTGTCACCATCATAGTCATAGAAAGACAATAAGTCTCTAATTTCCATTTCTACAAGTTCCAACAACTCTTCATCATCAACCATATCCACTTTATTCATGAATACAACCAATCTTGGAATACCAACCTGACGACCTAATAAGATATGCTCTCTTGTTTGAGGCATTGGTCCGTCTGTTGCAGCAACCACGATAATCGCGCCGTCCATTTGTGCAGCACCAGTTACCATGTTTTTCACGTAATCCGCGTGACCCGGACAGTCAACGTGAGCATAGTGACGATTTTCCGTAGCATATTCTACGTGTGCGGTATTGATAGTAATACCTCTTTCTTTCTCCTCAGGAGCATTATCAATTTGATCAAAGTTTTTAATTTCACAAAATCCTTTTTCTGCTAATACTACAGTAATAGCAGCTGTTAAAGTTGTTTTACCGTGATCAACGTGTCCAATAGTCCCAATGTTTAAATGTGGTTTTGAACGATCAAAGGTTGCTTTTGCCATGGTTATTAAATTTTAATTGTTAAATCTTAGTTATATATAGTGTTAATTTCAATTCTAATTATGAGCCAATGATGGGATTTGAACCCATGACCTCTTCCTTACCAAGGAAACGCTCTACCCCTGAGCTACACCGGCAAAAAAAAGAGCGAGAGACCGGGCTCGAACCGGCGACAGTCAGCTTGGAAGGCTGAAGCTCTACCAACTGAGCTACTCTCGCAATATTTTTTTTTCATTTCCCCTGTTGCTTTATATTGCTATAAAACAATTGTGGTGAGAGAAGGATTCGAACCTTCGAAGCTTGCGCAGCAGATTTACAGTCTGCCCTCGTTGGCCACTTGAGTATCTCACCATTTTTAAAAACCTGGCCGATAGAGATACTTTCTTCGACTGCGCTCGGAATAAAATTTCCACTTTTATACCATCTAAATAACTTCCTTCTGAAGCCATTTTTCACCTGAGCATTATTTCAAATTTTTGAGCCGATAGAGGGACTCGAACCCACGACCTGCTGATTACAAATCAGCTGCTCTAGCCAGCTGAGCTACATCGGCTTTTTACTCCACAAAAGAAGTCCGCTATTTTCTAACGGACTGCAAATGTATTAAAGTTTTATTTTTTAAACAAAACTTTTGTGATAATTTTTATTATTTTATTTATCACGTACTTTTTCTTTCTCTTTGGACAACTTTCTTTTTAGAGAATCTACAGCGACCATGGTACCTTCCTCAAACGTTTTGCATTGTTTTTTAACGACAATCTCATTGCCGGGAATATTAATTTTAATGTCAACTGTTTTATTTTCTTTTTCACTCGTTTGTTGCACCTTTAAAAACACTTCGGAATCTACAATTTTATCATAATACTTTTCCAGACCAGCTACTTTTTTCTCAACAAAATCAATAAGCCCCTTATCTGCATTAAAATTCACAGATTGTACAATTACTCTCATAATAAATCGGTTTTTTGGCTCCTTGGGTGGGCCTGGTTATATACTTCCTTTAATTTCCCCAAACTACTGTGGGTATAAATTTGTGTTGATGCTAAACTAGAATGTCCAAGTAATTCTTTTACTGCGTTTAAATCAGCACCTTCATTAAGCAGGTGTGTTGCAAAAGAGTGCCTTATCACGTGAGGGCTTTTTTTAACTTTTGATGACACCGCACTAAAATAATTATTTATTACGCGATATACAAGCGTATCATATATTTTTTCACCCTTTTTTGTTAAAAATAAATAAGGGACCTCAGCTGCAAATACTTTCCTAATCTCAATATATTTTTCTAATGATTCCCGCACAGATTTCAATAACGGAATATAGCGCTCCTTATTCCGTTTTCCTAACACTTTAACAGTTTCATTAACCCAATCAATATCTGCGATTTTTATATTGATTAATTCGTTTCTTCGCATTCCTGTGGAATAAAATAATTCCACCATTAATTTATTTCGGATTGATTCAAAATCACCATCGTTATCTGCTGCGTTTAGCACGCTAAAAATTTCCTTTTCTGAAAAAGGAACCTGAACTTGTTTCAACACTTTTAAAGCCTGATGCTTTACCAAAGGGTTCGTTTCTATTTGTTTTATTTTTTGAAGAAATTTATATAAGGATTTTAATGAAGAGACCTTTCTGTTAACGGAACGATTGGAAATATTTGAATTCACCAGACTTACGATCCAGCTTCTTATTTGGGCATAGTTAACAGTCGCTATGCTTTCATTGCCATATTCCTGATTGCAAAATATTTGAAATGAATTTAAATCATTTTGATACGCCGTTATGGTGTGTTTCGAATATTTTTTTTCTAAGGCTAGGTAATTTAAAAATGAGCTTATTGGCATAAAAAAACCGTTAGTACACAAATTTACGAATTGTTATTTGTATTTACTAACGGTTTATGCAAATGGTTAAAAAATTAACTTTGCTCTTCTGCAGTTCTTAAATTTTGAACGTACCTGGCTTTAATAGTTCTAGCACGATTTGTTACTGAAGGTTTTGAAAATTGTTTACGAGCACGTAGATTTTTCATCGTTTTTGTACGATCAAATTTCCTTTTATAACGTTTTAACGCTCTATCAATATTTTCTCCGTCTTTTATTGGTATAATCAACATAGTTTAGCACCTCCTTTCAAACTGTTCCTTTTTTAATTTTGGTTTGCAAATATACATCTATTTATATTATGCACTATAATTATGATAAAAAAAATACTGAGACAATTATTTCGTTGGTTTGTATTCCTTTTTATCTATAATCATTTTTGCTATAATTTCTCTCAAAATCTCCGAAGTCCCTCCTCCTATTGGGCCAAGGCGACTGTCTCTTAACAATCTTGCCATTGGATAATCTTCCACATAACCATAACCGCCCAAAAATTGCAGGCATTCATAAATAACCTTGTCGGCTATTTTAGTGGAAACCAGTTTAGACATACTCGCTTCTTTCACGATGTATTGCCCTTCATTTAATCTTTTGGCAATGGAATAATTAAATTCTTTACACATTTCGATCTCACTGGCCAAATCGGCAATTTTATGACGTAACGCCTGAAATTTATCTATTGTTTTTCCGAAAGCTTCTCGTTCAGACATATATTTTATGGCGTAATCTAAAGCATATTCTGCTCTTGCGTGTGCATTAATTCCCATTACCAGGCGTTCCAAAGCAAAATGATTCATAATATATTGAAAGCCTTTTCCTTCTTCACCCATCAAATTTTCAGCAGGAATCACAACGTTATCAAAAGCAATTTCAGCCGTATCTGAAGCCCTCCATCCCAATTTATCTAATTTTGTTGCAGAAATCCCCGGGATATTCCTATCTATCATAAAAATACTGATGCCTTTGTTTCTGGCAGCCGGATTTGTTTTTGCCGTTACAATTAAATAATCTGAATAAACACCATTGGTAATAAATGTTTTTGAACCATTAATGATGTAAGTGTCTCCTTTTTTAACCGCCGTAGTTCTCATTGCAGCGACATCAGAACCTCCAAATGGTTCGGTAATACACAAACAACCTATTTTTTCGCCTTCAATACTTGCTGTTAAATAATTCTTTTTTATTGAATCACTGCCTTCTTTTTCCAAATGGGTCATTGCCAAATAAACATGGGCCCATATTGCTGCCGCAAAACCTCCCGAATTTACTTTTTGAAGTTCTTCTAAAAATATCACAGTATAAAACATATCCAGCCCCAATCCTCCATATTCTTCCGGAGCATTTAAGCCTAAATAGCCCATTTCGCCAAACTTCTTCCAGATAAATCTTTCAATAGTTCCGCTTTTTTCCCATTTATCTATATGAGGAACGACCTCCTTTTGTAAAAAATCCTGGAAACTTTTTCTGAATGCTTGATGTTCTTCTGTAAAATACATACTATTCATATAATCTGTGGGCTTAAAATATTAGTGTTATTATTTAGCGTCCAAATATAGCGCTATTCTGTTAAATTTTTCCAAAGGAAAATCCTCAATTCTTTTAAGTTCTTCAATAGATTGAATTTCAGCAACTTCGTCTTTATACCTAAAGATTTTTTTGGTAAGTTCATAATCCAAATAAACGATTGCCAGTACTTCTTTAAAAGTAGCGGTATTGATGTTTATTTTGTTGATTGCGGGCGGTTTTGTGACTTCAAAATATTGCAGTACTTTACCTGCAATTTCTTTATCCAGCCCCCATACTTCAAAAACTTGCTCATTGAATGAAAATCCTTGCAGTTTTGTTCTGTAATCCACAATCCTTTTAGCCAGTTTTTCTCCAATGCCATGAATTATTTTTAAATCCTCTGCCGAAGCTAAATTGAGGTCTTTTTTAGGGAGTGATTTTTCAATAGCATTTCCTGAATAAAATATTTCTTCGTTTTTTTTCGAAGATGTCCACTCAGGAAATTTAAAATAGGGACTTATTTTTGCTAATAAACTGTCGTTTGCTCCTGTTATTTCCTGAAATTGTGTTATTGAATTAATGTATTTGCCCTGAGTACGAAACGCAATCAATTTATCAATTTCCCCAATGCTCATTCCAAGTTGATGTCCTTTAAAATCTGTGATATAATTCGGATTGAAAGGATAAATTTTAGGAATGCTTTTTTCCAGTTCCACACTTTTTAACGAATCCATTTCATGTTGAAAAGCGGCAATTTCATTTTGTGAAACTGCGTTTGTTTTTTCCGAAGTAAAATCGACAAAAAAGAAAATACACTGAAGAAAAATGATGAACAACAACAAAAAGAAAATCCCATTTCTTTGGCTTTTATGATACCTGAAATGGGATTTTAGTGAATTCATATCAATTATGTATATTATTTTTTAGCCAATCTTTGCGCTTTATAAAGTTTACCCGCTTTCAGTTTAAGCCAATATTCATTTAAATCTCCTTTAACTTCACCCGACATTAAATACAATCCTATAATATTTGGAACTGCCATGGCGAGAATCATCATATCTGAAAAGTCTAAAACGGCTCCCAAACTTACAGATGCACCTATAACTACAAATACTAAGAAGAACATTTTATAGATCATTTCAGCTTTTTTACTTTTTCCAAATAAATAAGTCCAGGCGCGCATTCCGTAGTAGGACCAGGAAATCATAGTAGAAAAAGCAAATAAAAATATGGCAGCAGTCAATACATAAGGAAACCATGAAATTACGGTTCCAAAAGCATCTGAAGTTAATTGTGCGCCACCCATTCCGGAAACTTCATGTTTGCCTGTAAAAATTAATACCAAAGCCGTTAATGTGCAAACCACAACGGTATCAATAAAAGGCTCCAATAAGGAAACAAATCCTTCAGAAGGCGGATTGTTCGTTTTTGCAACACTATGCGCAATTGCGGCAGACCCAACTCCTGCTTCATTAGAAAATGCAGCTCTTTGAAAACCTACAATCAATACACCTACAATACCTCCTTTTAATGCTGATGGATTAAATGCGCCTTCATAAATTGCGGCAAATGCAGGACCTATGTTTTCTATATTTATGAAAATTACCGCTAAACAAGCAACAACATAAATAGAGGCCATAATGGGAACTATTTTTTCTGTAACTTTAGCGATGCTTTTTATACCACCAACAATAACTGCAGCCACAAGCAAAGAAATAATAACTCCAAACCAAAATCCATAACCAGCCAGTTCCGGAATTTGTCCGGAAACTGCTTCAAATGCCTGATTGGACTGGAACATATTACCTCCGCCAAATGAGGCGCCAACACATAACACAGCGAACACACCTGCCAAAATCTTTCCCAATAATTTTTTGTTTTGTTTTTCCAGTCCATTGCGTAAATAATTCATTGGACCGCCAAAAACCCTTCCGTCAGGAGCTATGTCTCTATATTTTACTCCCAAAGTACATTCCACAAATTTAGAAGACATACCAAGCAGTCCGGCAAGAATAATCCAAAAAGTAGCCCCTGCGCCACCTAACGAAATTGCAACGGCAACCCCGGCAATATTCCCCAAACCAACAGTTCCGGAAACTGCTGTAGCAAGTGCCTGAAAATGGGTAACCTGACCGGGAGCGTTTGGATCATCATATTTTCCTCGGGCCAAATTAATCGCGTGTCTAAATCCTTTTATATTTATAAAGCCCATTCGAATCGTGAAAAACAGTGCGCCAATAGACAACCATACCACAATAAACGGAATATTCTTTTTTTGGATGTCTCCATTTGGGTGAAGCAAAGCTATTTTTTCATCATAAATAACAGCTGCATAAATATGTGCCCCTTCCTCAATAACATCTCCTTTTTTTTCAGAATTATAAATTGAACCGCCTTCTTTTGCAAGGTGATTTAAAGTACCGCCAACAAACGCTCTCCCAACTATTTCAGTCCCTCCTTTGGTGATAATAGCAATGGTATCGCCCTCCTTAACTTTAGCGCCATCTTCAACCACCCATTTTTTAATCAAAAATTCTCCTTTTATTCCGGGACTCCAACCAGGAATAGGAATGTTCTTTTTATCAACATAAACATTTGGATCATAGAGTCCAACTGCGGAAAAAGGATCCCAAAATAACACCATAGCAATGGCGTTTACAATCGGTGTAAAAGTTCCGTTAAATCGTTCTGAGATATTCTGCATGGGAACGGTATATTCTTTTGTAACCGTATTTCCAGAAACATCCGTTATCACAACGCTGTAAGCAACACCCTCTACCAGTCCGAAAGCCTTATTTGAAGTTAACGAAGAACTTTGATTGCTCCACTTATAGGTATATGGAGCTGTGCCGCCAGAAACGTTCACCTCAATAATTCCGTCGTTAATTAATTTGGACGGATTTACAATATTTTCATTTACAATAAGATTCTGAGAAAATGCCACTGCAGAAAACAACAGCAGTATTGGAATTATAAATTTTGAATTCATAGTTTGTTAGTTGGTTATAATATCTTTTTAAAAAGGCTCCAAGTTGCTAAAAAAAAAAAACTTGCAACAAATTTTTAGCATTAAACTTATTTATTTTTATTAAGTAGTTAAAAATGAGTCCTATAATATTTCACGTAATTTTTTAATTTGATTGGGCCGGCCAAGCACAATTAAATTAGAATTTGTCGTTAATTCTGTTTCTGATTCCGGATTTACGATGTATTGATTGGTTGCGGTTTTAAAACCTATGATGGAACAGCCCGTTCTTCTGCGTAAATCCAAATCTCTTATGGTTTTGTTTAAAAATTCTGGCGGCAGGTCATTCACAGAAATTTCTTCTAAATTTGTAGAACCTTCATCAAGGATTGTTAACCTGTCTACAAATTCAACCAAATCGGGCGTAACTACCAATGATGCCATATGCATACCTCCTATTTTATCGGGCATTATAATATTATTTGCCCCCGCAATTTTCAATTTATTAATAGATGATTCATTTGAAGCCCTGCTAATAATAATCATATTTTTATTCAATTGCCTTGCTGAAAGCACCACAAACAAATTATCGGCATCAGAAGACAAAGCCGTAATTAAACTTTTTGCATTATGCACAGCCGCCTTTTGTATAGACTCATCTTGGGTCGCATCACCTTCAATATATAATATATTGTCGCGCTCAAGTTGTTCAATTAAGGCTTTGTCATTTTCAATCACAACGCAGGCCATGTTAAAATTTTTTAATTTTATAACAGCTTGTTTGCCATTACGCCCATAACCACAAACAATAGTATGGTTTTTTAAATTTTGAATTTTTTGTTGCACCTTTCTTAATTTTAAAAGTTGAAGAAGTTTCCCATTGACCAAATATTCGGATAAAGCTGTCACAGAATAAGCGTAAACAACGATACTTATTAATATTAAAAAAATAGTAAAAATCTTTTCATACTTATTTAAAGGATGGATTTCACCAAAACCAACTGTTGTCATGGTAATAATGGTCATATACAATGAGTCCACAAAATTAGTTTCGGAAAGAATCATATAGCCAATTATGCCTATTGAAACAACAGAAATAAAAAATATGATTGATACATATAATTTTGTTCTAAATATCATAAATTGTTATAGATCAAAAACAGATTTTCGTTTGGTGTAAACCATATCTTTCAAGCGCAATAAAAATGCAAGTGTCAGGTATATTCCGAAGGAAAAACCCAAGGTTACAAATGAAATGTAAATAAAAAATAAACGTACATTGGATACGTCAATTCCCAATTTATCGGCAAATCTTGAAGAAACCGCAAATCCATGTTTTTCAAAAAAATGACGCAAAGAAATTATCCAGTCCACAACCTATAAATTTTAACGCAATATAGTAATTTTCAAAATAAGATGCGACTGTATACCAAAATTGTAGCTGCATTTTTTTAACTTTGCAACTTTCCTGAAATTCCATGACAAAACATACAGAGTATATCGAAGTTTTGGGAGCACGAGTCCATAATTTAAAAAATATTGATGTTCGTATTCCCAGAGAAAAATTGGTGGTAATTACCGGTTTAAGCGGCAGCGGTAAATCATCACTGGCTTTTGATACTATTTATGCTGAAGGCCAACGTAGATATATTGAAACTTTTTCAGCGTATGCGAGGCAATTTTTAGGAGGTTTGGAAAGACCTGATGTTGATAAAATTGATGGGCTCTCTCCAGTTATTTCCATTGAACAAAAAACAACCAATAAAAGTCCGCGCTCCACAGTGGGAACCATCACTGAAATCTACGATTTTTTACGATTGCTTTATGCGAGAGCGGCCGATGCCTACTCATACAACACCAATGAAAAAATGGTGAGTTATGCTGATGTGCAAATAAAAGAACTTATTTTAAAGGAATTTAACCAAAAAAAAATAGTGATTTTGGCGCCTGTCGTCAAATCTAGAAAAGGGCATTACAGGGAACTTTTTGAACAAATTTCAAAACAAGGATTTGTTCGGGTAAGGGTTGATGGCGAATTGATGGAAATCACAAAAGGAATGCGTCTTGACCGATACAAAACCCATGATATTGAAATTGTAATAGACCGTTTAACGGTAAACGAATCTTCAGAAAAAAGAGTGGAAGAAAGCATCACAACAGCTTTATATTCTGGTGACAATGTCGTGATGATTCTGGAATATGAAACCAACAATCCGCGTTATTTCAGCAGCGATTTAATGTGTCCTACCACAGGGATTTCATACCAAAATCCTGAGCCAAATTCGTTCTCTTTTAATTCTCCGAAAGGGGCTTGTGAAACTTGCAACGGATTGGGGAAACTCGATAGAGTCAATCTTAAAAAAATAATTCCAAATCCTTCGGTTTCAATTAAAAATGGCGGGATCAAACCCATTGGAGAACAAAAAAATAGCTGGATTTTCAAACAGCTTCAATTAATTGCCGACCGCTATAATTTTCAATTAAGTGATCCAATTTCAAAAATACCTAACGAAGCCTTAGAAATTATTTTACATGGAGGCAGCGAAAAATTTGATATTGTTTCAAAAACCGCAGGAATTACACGCAATTACGAAATTGATTTTGAAGGAATCATTCATTTTATAGAAAACCAATACAATACAAGCGATTCAACTTCCATAAAACGTTGGGCAAAAGAATTTATGGACGAGATAAATTGTGAAACCTGCGATGGAAAACGACTAAAAAAAGAAGCGTTATTCTTTAAGGTCAATGGGAAAAATATTTCGGAATTGGCACAATTTGACATTACCGAACTTGCAAATTGGTTTGCCAATATTGAAGAAAAATTAACCGAAAAACAAATAAAAATTGCTTCAGAAATACTAAAAGAAATTAGAACCAGAATCCAGTTTTTATTGGATGTTGGTTTGGATTATCTCGCCCTTGACAGAAGCTCAAAGTCATTGTCGGGCGGAGAAGCGCAACGTATTCGGCTGGCAACGCAAATTGGCTCTCAATTGGTGGGCGTGCTTTATATTTTAGATGAGCCTAGCATTGGCCTGCACCAACGAGACAATCAAAAATTGATTAACTCGCTGCTGAATTTAAGAGATATAGGAAACTCCGTAATAGTTGTTGAACACGACAAAGAAATGATTCAGCATGCTGATTTTGTGCTGGATATTGGTCCTGGCGCTGGTATTCACGGAGGAGAAATTGTAAGTGAAGGAACTTTTGAAGAGCTGAAACAACACGACTCCTTAACTGCCGACTATTTAAACGGAAAAAAATCCATTGAAGTTCCTGAAAAAAGAAGAACAGGAAACGGAAAAAAATTAACCTTAAAAGGCGCTACCGGCAATAACTTAAAAAATATTTCCGTAGATTTTCCACTGGGAAAATTTATTTGTGTCACCGGTGTTTCTGGCAGTGGAAAATCGACTTTAATAAACGAAACATTATACCCCATTTTAAACGAACACATTTACAACGGCGTTAAAAAGCCAATGCCTTATAAATCCATTGAAGGATTGGAATTTATAGATAAAGTAATTGCCATTGACCAATCCCCAATTGGCAGAACACCACGTTCTAATCCTGCCACTTACACAGGTGTATTTAGCGAAATTAGAAATTTGTTTGCCAAAACAAGCGAGGCTGCAATAAGAGGTTACAAACCTGGCCGATTTTCATTCAATGTTAAAGACGGCAGATGCGAAACTTGTGAAGGAGGTGGCGTACGTGTGATAGAAATGAATTTTTTGCCAGATGTGCATGTGGAATGCGAAACCTGTCAGGGAAAACGCTTCAACAGAGAAACATTGGAAATTAGGTACAAAGGAAAATCAATTTCCGATGTGTTAAATATGACTATTGAAGAAGCAACTTCATTTTTTGAACTTATTCCTAAAATTCATAGGAAACTTAAAACAATTCATGAGGTAGGTTTAAGTTATATTAAACTCGGACAACGATCCACAACTTTATCCGGTGGCGAAGCTCAACGAATAAAATTAGCCACAGAACTTGCAAAAAAAGATACTGGAAACACTTTTTATATTTTAGATGAGCCTACAACAGGACTCCATTTTGAAGATATTCGTGTGCTTATGGAAGTTTTAAATAAATTAGCAAATAAGGGAAATACCATCCTCGTCATTGAGCATAATTTAGATGTTGTAAAACTTGCTGACCACGTAATTGATATTGGGATGGAAGGCGGAAAAAAAGGCGGAAAATTAATTTGTTTTGGGACTCCTGAAGAAGTAAGCCAACATAAAAAAAGCTATACGGCCAAATTCTTGAAAAAAGAATTAAATTAGCCGGCAGATTTTTACTGAAAATCCTGAATCTTAGCAACTAATAAAAGAAATTACAGCATAATTATGACACATGAAGACAAACAAATAAGGGAAAAATTCAAACAAAAAACATGGAATGAAATTAAAACCAACGATTCATGGGCCATATTTAAAATTATAGCAGAGTTTGTTGAAGGTTTTGAACGTCTCAGTAAAATTGGGCCTTGTGTGACTATTTTTGGTTCAGCACGAATGAAACCAGATCAAGAATATTATAAATTAGCAGAAAATATTGCATACAGTTTAACAACACATGGGTATGGTATTGTTACGGGAGGCGGTCCCGGAATTATGGAAGCAGGAAATAAAGGGGCGCAACGAGGCAAGGGAGCCTCAGTTGGCTTAAATATCGAATTGCCAATGGAGCAACATGACAATCCATACATTGATTCCGACAAAAGTTTAGATTTTGATTACTTTTTTGTTCGTAAAGTAATGTTCATGAAATACTCCCAAGGATTTGTAGTGATGCCCGGAGGTTTTGGAACAATGGATGAACTTTTTGAGGCTATCACATTAATTCAAACAAAAAAAATTGGAAAATTCCCCATAGTATTGGTTGGAAAAAAATATTGGTCAGGCCTTGTTGACTGGATTAAAAACACTTTGGTTGACGAAGGAACTGTAAGTTTGGACGATCTCAATTTAATTTCAATTGTTGACACGGAAGATGAAGTTTTGAAAGTGATAAATACCTTCTATAAAAAATACAGTTTAAGCCCTAATTTTTAATTAAACCATTTGAAAAAATATATATTTTTAACGCTTTTGGCAGGTATTCTTTGTTTGAATGACATGTGTTCTCAAACAAACAGCACCACCATTTTTGCCGTTTTAAATACAGAGACAAATGAACTCAAAATTCAACAGGAAATTATTTTTCACAACAAATCAGACAGCATTTTAAGCACGGTTTATTGTCATAATTGGGCAAATGCCTATAGAGATAAAAACACACCGTTGGCCAATCGTTTTGTAGAAAACTATTCGAATTCATTTCATTTCACCCATGAAAAACATAGAGGAAACAGTAAAATTAATGGAATTTCGGTTAATTACGACCTTGTTTCTTGGGAAATTACTGATAAAAATCCCGACATCTTAAAAATCAACCTAAAAGAATCGTTAAAGCCAAAGGATTCCATAAAAATAATTGCAACATATTCCGTAAAAATACCTAGCGATAAATTCACAAATTATGGCGTTAATAAAACCAGTTATAATTTACGTTACTGGTACTTAATTCCGGCTATTTTTGATAAAAAATGGCAGCTATACAACAATTTGGATATGGATGATTTGTATGTTGATTTTACAAATTATTTCATAAACATTAAAGTTCCAAAAGATTTTGTCGTAAACAGTGATTTAATAATTTCCTGTGATACGCTGGCCAACTTTAACAGTTATAAATTAGTTGGAAGAAAAAGACAGGATATCGCAATAAATATCACCAAGGAAAATAATTTCACTGAGTATAAATCAAGTCCGGTTGCCTTAGTTACCAATATGGATTCTAAAAGATTAGATTCTGCCGTCAAAACCGAAATCATCAATAGAGAGTTCTCTTTTATTAAGTCTTATTTGGGAGTATATCCACATAAAAAACTTTTCATAAATAAAATTGAATATGAGAAAAACCCAGTTTATGGGTTTAACCAATTGCCTTCATTTTTAAATCCCTTCACCGATACGTTTGAATGGGATATCCAACTGTTCAAAATTCTCTGCAGAAAATATATTGACAACACTTTTTTGTTTAACAAAAGAGAAGATGCTTGGCTTGCCGATGGTTTACAAACCTATTTGATGATTAAATATGTTGAAAAATATTACCCCAATGTTAAAGCTATTGGCGATATTTCAAAACTTTGGGGCGTTAGAAACTTCAATTTGGCCAAAATAAAATTTAACGAAAAATATCCTTTTGTTTATCAATTTGCAGCACGAAAAAATTTAGACCAACCATTAAAGACTCAGGCAGATTCCCTTTCCAATTTCAACAGAAAAATTGTAAACAAATATAAGGCTGGATTGGGAATTCAATATCTTGAAAATTACTTGGGAGAAGCCGCAATCTCAGATGCTATAAAAAGTTTTTCAGAAAAATATTCCGGGCAAAACACCCAAAGCGATTTGTTTTTGAATTTAATTGATACACCTAAAAATATTGACTGGTTTAAAACAGATTATTTAAACACCAGTAAAAAAGTAGATTATACCATCAAAAAAATAGTAAAGAAAAATGATTCACTCGAAATCAGCATTCTTAATAAACGAGACTTTACGGCACCTATTCAATTGTATGGTATTCAAAATAAAAAAATTGTATATAAAAAATGGCTGGTTGGGATAGATTCCCTAACAAAAATAACCATTTCTGCCAATGGTTTTGATCGACTTTCATTAAATCATGAATTTTATTTACCTGAATACAATCTAAGAAATAATTGGAAAAATATTGACAAAAACTTATTTAACAGACCCGTGAAGTTAAAATTCATGAAAGATATAGAAAACCCCTATTACAATCAAATTTTTTATACGCCTGAAGCGAGATACAATTATTATGACGGGTTGCTCTTAGGATTGTCTGTTTCTAATAAAACATTATTGAACAAAAGTTTTCTTTATAAAATAACGCCCTCCTATGGCACAAAAAGCAATTCATTTTCCGGATCTTTCTCTATGCTTTATGAATACTTGCCTGAAAATGAGAAAATTAACAGATTTCTGACAGGGATTTCAGGGAGCAGTTTTCACTATGCTGAAGACCTAATTTACAGCACATTTACACCGTTCGCACTTCTTGAATTTAAACGAAAAAGCTTAAGAGATGTTAGTAGCCGCGTACTGCATGCTTCATATGTTATGGTTGATCGGGAAAAGTCACCAACACAAACACAACATATTGAAACCAATAAATATAATGTTTTCAATCTAAGTTATGGGTATTCCAAGCCTAATATTATTGATGATCTTAGATTCTCAACAGGGCTGCAAATTGCGAATAAATTCAGCAAAATATCAGCAACAGCGCATTACAGGTTATTAACTGACACCAATAGGCAATTTGATTTCAGAATTTTCACAGGCGCATTCTTGTCTAACAAAACGGAAACGGATTTCTTTAGTTTTGCTCTGGACAGACCCACTGATTATTTATTTCAATACGATTATTTAGGAAGGTCTGAAACCACTGGTATTTTAAGTCAGCAAATTATCATCAATGAGGGTGGCTTTAAATCAAAACTTCCGGTTGCTTATGCAAATCAATGGTTAACAACCATAAACACAAGTGTTGGCTTATGGCGTTGGTTTGAGGTGTATAATGATGTCGGTTTTTTGAAAAACAAAAATGAAAAAGTATATTTCGCATATGACAGTGGAGTTAGACTAAACTTTATACAAGGTATTTTAGAAGTATATTTCCCTTTTTATTCTAATTTGGGATGGGAATTATCTCAGCCCGATTACAGTACCAAAATTAGATTTGTATTGGTAATAAATCCTAAAAAAATATATAATTTCGCAAAACGAGGGTTTTATTAACCTTATACTCTGCTGATTAAAAAAAATTTGATATTTCAAACTTCCTGTTTTTTTCTTAAATTATTTTAAACATCTATTCCATTTTTTAACCAAATTTTAAATACCATTTAAATTTGTAACTTTGCACCTACTAAAAAAAAATCAAAAATATGCAGGTAAAATCTTCATCCACTAACCAAGAACAATTATCATTCAATCAATTTAAAAAGGAAGTCTTACGCGATTATCAAATCGCTGTAATAAGTAGAGAATGCAGTTACTTGGGCCGTAGAGAAGTTTTAACCGGCAAGGCAAAATTCGGAATTTTTGGGGACGGCAAAGAAGTGCCACAATTGGCCATGGCAAAAGCTTTTAAGAAAGGAGACTTTAGATCTGGTTATTATCGTGACCAAACATTTATGATGGCCATTGGCGAACTAACACCCCAACAATTTTTTGCAGGTTTATATGCTCATGCTGACATAACTGCAGAACCAATGTCGGGCGGTAGGCAAATGGGAGGTCATTTTGCAACGCATAGCCTTGACGAAAATGGCCATTTTAAAAACTTAACAGAACAGTACAATTCAACCGGAGATATTTCGCCAACAGCAGGCCAAATGCCACGTATGCTTGGAATTGCTCAGGCTTCAAAAATGTTCAGAAATCTTCCTGAGCTTAAAAAACCAAAATTTTCAAACAACGGAAATGAAATTTCTTGGGGAACTATTGGAAATGCAAGCACTTCAGAAGGCATGTTTTTTGAAACCATAAATGCGGCAGGTGTTTTACAGGTCCCTATGGTAATTAGTGTTTGGGACGATGATTTTGGCATTTCGGTTCCTGCAAAATATCAAACCACCAAAGAAAGTATTTCTGAAATATTAAAAGGTTTTCAACGAAATGAAACCGAAGAGGGAATTGAAATTTTTGTGGTAAAAGGCTGGGACTATCCGCAATTGATTTCCGTTTACAATAAAGCTGCAAAAATAGCGCGTGAAGAACATGTGCCTGTTTTAATTCACGTAAAAGACTTAACGCAGCCTCAAGGACATTCAACTTCTGGCTCGCATGAGCGCTATAAATCGAAAGAACGCTTAATTTGGGAAAAGCAAAACGACTGCCTCGCTAAAATGCGAGATTGGATTATTGAATTTGAATTGAAAGACAGCAACAACAACTTGCTGCGTTTTGTTGATGGCGAAGAAGAATTGATCAAAATTGAAAAAGAAGCAAAAAAAGAGGTAAATCAAGCCAGAAGAGATGCATGGAATGCGTTTTTAACCCCTGTTAAAGAAGAAGAAACCAAGGTCATCCAATTACTTGAAAATCTATCGAAAAAAAGCCATAACAAATCTTTTATCATTAAATTAAAAAATGATTTGGCTGCGGTTATTGATACCTCAAGAAAGGATATTTTAGTTGCTGCAAGAAAAGCGATTGTTTATGTAAGGGAGGAAAAATCTGCTGAAAAAACACAGTTGCAAAACTGGATTGTCAACTATTTAAAAAGGGAACAACAAAGTTATAGTTCCTTTTTATACAGCCAAAGCGACAAAAAAGTAAGCCATGTTAAGGAAGTTTTGCCTACCTATAATGAAAATGCCGAGATGGTTGATGGACGAATAATCATAAAAGATAACTTTGACACCCTACTTTCAAAACACAACGATTTGTTCATTTTTGGGGAAGATTCAGGAAATATTGGCGATGTAAATCAGGGGCTTGTTGGGCTTCAGGAAAAACATGGAATACATCGAGTTACCGATACTGGAATTAGAGAAGCAACTATTATCGGCCAAGGAATTGGAATGGCGCTTAGAGGATTGCGGCCGATCGCGGAAATTCAATATTTAGATTATTTACTCTATGCAGTACAAATAATGAGTGACGATTTGGCAACCCTGCATTACAGAACCGTTGGTAAACAAAAAGCACCTTTAATTGTGAGAACCCGTGGTCACCGTTTAGAAGGAATCTGGCATTCTGGCTCACCAATGGGAGCTATGGTTCATTTATTAAGAGGAATGAATATTTTGGTTCCAAGGAATATGACAAAAGCTGCCGGATTTTACAACACCTTATTGGAGTGTGATGAACCAGCATTAATTGTGGAAAATTTAAACGGATACAGGCTTAAGGAAAAATTCCCCAACAATTTAGGCGAATTTAAAACACCAATTGGCCTTGTTGAAACCATTAGAACCGGAAAAGATATTACCGTTGTTTCTTATGGATCAACATTAAAATTGGTGGAAGATGTTGTAAACAGGTTGAAACAGGTTGATATTGATATTGAAATTATTGATGTACAAAGTCTGTTGCCTTTTGATACCAATAAAGATGTGGTAAAAAGTATCCAAAAAACAAATAGACTTATTATAATTGATGAAGATGTTCCTGGAGGAGCTTCTGCCTATTTATTAGATGAAATTCTGGAAAAACAAAATGCCTATGAATATTTAGACAGCAAACCGGTTACTTTAACCGCCAAGCAGCACAAAGCAGCTTACGGAACGGACGGTGATTATTTTTCAAAACCAAATGAAGAAGATATTTTTGAAGCTGTTTACATGATTATGCATGAAGCAAATCCAGCAAAATATAAATCATTGTATTAAGGTAACACAAATTACATTTTATAAAATTCACAAAAAAAACACCCTCTTGGGTGTTTTTTTTATTGATGTTATATATAAAACCCTATAAAAGAATATGACAACGGTCTTATATTGATATTTATCATTCTTTATACAATAAAGAACCTATATCTTTGAGAATAATAAAATTACAGTAGAGTAATCATACTCGTTGTGCATTAATAAATCGATAGAATAAAGTTGTCCATTGCTTTGAAAAAGCGTATATTTAGTTGAATAACAAACAATTAAATATATGAACAACTTTAAAGCAAATTACAATAAAATATTA